>CEAO01002060.1_pt1 | contig 271872 bp, 190 predicted proteins | sample 557631 | NCBI WGS metagenome assembly CEAO01 (sample SAMEA3182049, study PRJEB8094) | gut metagenome | biome: human; feature: gut; material: Stool; isolation source: human stools | place: Canada | collected 2012-02-08 | reverse complement strand
TTGCAGGCTGTTGTTCCAGCACTTCTTTGAGTTCATCCACTATATTAGAGAGCATGGCGGGAGTCAACTCCACGGATGTGTCTTTTACAGAGTTCTCCTGCACAATGGCTTCATCCACCTGCTCCAGAAGGATGCGAATCTTATTCAGCAACCTTGTACGGTTCTTTTCGACTGTCTTGCGCCAGACAAAAGTATATTTGTTGGCCTTGGACTCAATCTTGGTGCCGTCGATATACTCCACGTCAAGACTGATGAAACCCTTGTCGGCAAGGACAAGAACCAACTGCGTGAAGACGTTGTTTATCTCCTCCTTTACACGGTTACGGAAACGGTTGATGGTTATGAAATCCGGATGCTCATGACCGGCAAGCCAGATATAATGGATATCACGCAAAAGAAGCTTCTCTATTTTACGGCAGGAATAGATATTATTCATGTAAGCGTAGATAATTACCTTGAGCATCATTTTAGGATGATAAGCGGAACGCCCCGCTTCTTTATAAAGCTTCTTGAAATTATCAAGGTTAAGATTATCAACAACTGCATTGACGATGCGGACAGGGTCGTCCGCAGCTATGTTTTCATCGATTCTTTGTGGAAAAAGAACGGTTTGGTTGGGAATGTAAGGACGAAAATGTAACTTTGCCATAACGAAAAACTTTATGCCTAAAGTTACAAAAATTTTGGGTAATAACAAAGCCCGGGCTTGGGAAAGTCTGGGCTTTGCGCATAAAAAAAAGGTTGTGCCAGCATTTTGACACAACCTCCTTCAAAATAAAGTGATAATCCTATGATTTTTTAACAAAACTCTATTCCCTTGGTATTCTTTCGTATATGGCTGATTGTTTCAGGGGTGACACGGAGAAAAGAAGCTATCTCCCTGAGTGTGATATAATTTAGAAAATCCGGGTAGCGTCTTACTAAATCCACATAGAGTTCAGTAGGTGTTTTGCAGTAAATATCCAGCAAGCGCTTATAAGTCTGGACAAAGAGTTCTTCCGCTAAAATTTTTTCCAATTCCTGAGTAGATTTGTCGGTGGAAAAGAAGTTGGTTATTTCTTGGGCAGATGCATAATATATCAGGGAATCGGTGGTTGCCTGAATGCTTACTATTGCTTTCTCCTTTTTTATGCATTGTGGGTAATCACCGACATATTCTCCTGCGAAAGCATAGCCTACAATGTGTTCACATCCGTTTTCATCCGTACAGACATAGCGGAACATACCTTTCTCGACATAGGCGGCATGTGTCGTGACAATGCCTTGCTCCGCAAAATATTCTTTTTTCTTCATTTCCTTGCATCGTCCATGATCCAAAAAGAATTTTTTGAATATGGAGAATTCTTCACGCTCCGTATAGTTATTAAAGCCTTTCATGTGTGTAGATTAGTTTTTGTCTTATTGATAGCAAAAATACAAAAGGGAGAATAAAAAGTATATTATCGGATTAATAAAAAAGATTATTTAGGCAGAAGGCTTTAATTTTATGGTTTATTTATTTTTTTAGGTAATTGTCTGTCTATTGACGTTAATGCTAATATTCCTTGCTTATCTCTATTAAATAGTCTACCTTTGTTTAATAAACAGTGGTGTTTACATGTACATGTTAGTGATATTGAGATGTGCATGTTGATACTACTTACATGTGCATGTCAGTAGTCCTAACATATACATGTAGGTATCTGTATTCTTTAAAGAAAGACGGACTGTTTAATAATAAAGCGTTAACTGTTAATACATTTGATATATGGCAATTCCTTACATAGTCTGCCGCAAGGTGGATGCAACGAAAAAAGAAAAACCGCAATTGTGGTATGCCGTCGGCAAGAAAATGCAGAAGAAAAGCGGCAGAACGGAGCGGGACGTAGCACATCGGGTAGCTCAACGGACTGGTTTTCACCCGGGAGTGGTAGAAGCTGTCCTGGCTGCAACGGGTGAAATCATTGAAGAGGAGTTGAGCGACGGACGCTCTGTGACGTTGCGCGGCATCGGGTCGTTTCAGACGGCAGTCACGAGCAAGGGGTTCGAACATCCGGAAGATGTGTTGCCACATTCCGTCAGACTCTCACGCGTGTACTTTAAGGCGGATCGTATGCTGACGCTGGCCGTGAAACGTGCGGGATGCCATCGGATTCCGTTTAAGTATTACTTCCCGAAGGAACTGCTGACGAAGAAGATGGAACTGGCTGATAAACAGGCGGAACGGGAAGAGGATGAGATGGATGGAGCGGAATGCAGCTGAAGAGCGGAATGAGTAAATTGTATTTTATAAAAAACAAAATGAATTATATTTTGTATTTTATAAAATACAATTTATCTTTGTAAGAAATAAATATAACCTTGATGCGGATGAAACAATTATTTGCTACTTCATATCAACTCATAGAACGCACTTCGACAGAATTTGTAAGATATCTGTATAACGAAATACGTTGGGGAAATAGGCTGATTGCTATAACAGGCGCCCGTGGTTCAGGCAAAACAACGCTTATGCTCCAGTATATCAAAGAGCATTACACTGCATACAGTAATGAAGCTCTGTACGCTTCATTAGATAATATCTGGTTTTTCAGGCACTCGTTGCTTGAGTTGGCAGATGAATTCCACAAAATGGGTGGCAAGACATTGTTTCTGGATGAAGTGCATAAGTATCCGACGTGGTCTGTAGAAATAAAGAATATCTATGATAGCTATCCGGATATGAAAGTTGTTTTTACCGGTTCTTCTCTGTTGGAAATTCATAAGGGAGAGGCTGATTTATCCAGGCGAGCTGTCATTTATCATCTGCATGGATTGTCATTTCGCGAGTTTTTAATGTTTGAGTATGGGCATAAGGTAGAAACGGTTACTTTATCCGATATATTGACGAGACATGTGGAAATAGCGATGAATGTGGGAAAGGTAATCAAGCCGCTTGTTGCATTCAAAGAATATTTATCTTATGGATATTATCCTTTTTATAAAGAAGATAAGGTTTTGTATCATGAAAAATTATTGGCAACACTGAATATAATTCTGGATGTGGATTTACCTTCTACTGAAAAGATAGACTATTACTCTATCGGAAAGATGAAAAAGTTGTTTGCCATACTTGCTGAACTTGTACCTTACATTCCTAATGTATCGGCTTTAAGTAAAGAACTGGAGGTTACGCGGATTTCTTTGCTGAACTATCTGTTTTATCTTCAGAAAGCTCAAGGTTTATTATTACTTGATAAAGAAGCATCCGGTATAAAGCAATTAGCTAAGCCGGAAAAGATTTACTTAGGTAATACGAACTATGCCTATGCATTGGGAGGTGATAAGACTGATGTTGGGAATGTGAGGGAAACTTTTTTCTTCAACCAGACCCGGGTTCTCCATGCTGTGACTTACTCTCCTAAGGTCGATTTTATTCTTGATGGAACTTATAGTTTTGAGATTGGAGGAAAGAATAAAACGAAGGAACAATTGAGGGAAGTCCCCAATGGATATTTGGCGCTTGATAATATTGAAGTGGGATATGGAAACCAGATACCGCTTTGGATATTTGGATTAATGTATTGATAGAGTTTGAACAATAATAGAGAAAAATAAATATGAAGATATTTCCTACTCAAAGCATCAAAGAGTTGGATGCTTACACAATAGAAAATGAACCGATTGCTTCCATCGACCTGATGGAGCGTGCCTCGCAGGCATTGACAAAAGCGATTATGAAACGCTGGGAGGCTGAAACCCCGATTACGGTATTTGCCGGACCGGGCAATAATGGTGGAGATGCATTGGCAGTCTCCCGATTGCTGGCGGAAAAGGGTTACCAGGTATCGGTTTATCTGTTTAATACTAAAGGAGAACTTTCTCCCGATTGCGAGGCGAACAAGGAACGACTGGCGGATGTGAAGAATGTGGATTTCCATGAAGTGACATCACAATTCGTCCCGCCCGTGCTGACGGTTGACCATGTGGTTATCGACGGACTGTTCGGTAGTGGCTTGAACAAGCCGCTAAGTGGTGGCTTTGCTGCCGTGGTGAAGTATATCAATGCTTCGTCGGCACAGATCGTGGCTATTGATGTTCCTTCGGGATTGATGGGGGAGGAGAATACCTTCAATATCAAAGCTAATATTGTCCGTGCGGATGTGACGCTGAGTTTGCAATTGCCGAAGCTGGCTTTTCTCTTTGCTGAGAATCAGGAATTCGTGGGTGAATGGGAATTGCTGGATATAGGTCTGAGTGAAGATGCGATAGAGGAGATGGCGACTGATTATAGTCTGCTGGAGGCTGAGGATATGCAGGATCTGTTGAAACCGAGAAATAAGTTTGCCCATAAAGGAGACTTCGGACGCGCCTTGCTTATTGCCGGTTCGCAAGGAATGGCGGGCGCGTCGGTGCTTGCCGCAAAAGCTTGCTTGCGCTCTGGGGTAGGGTTGCTGACGATGCATGTGCCTTATTGTAACAATATGATTGTGCAGACTTCCGTGCCGGAGGCTATGACGGAACTGGACCCCAGTGATACCTGTTTTGCCTGTCCTACGGATACGGATGATTATCAGGCAGTGGGCATCGGTCCGGGTCTGGGAAAGGCGGAAGAGACAGAGGGTGCGGTATTGGAACAGATAGACAGCTGTTTATCTCCTATGGTAGTGGATGCTGATGCTTTGAATGTACTGGCAGGGCATCGCAGTTATATCGGACGCTTACCGAAAGGGAGTATTCTGACACCGCATCCGAAAGAACTGGAACGGTTGGTAGGAAAGTGTCAGGACTCTTATGAACGCTTAACGAAAGCACGTGAGTTGGCGCGAACATCAGGAACATATATCATCTTGAAAGGTGCTTACTCTGTGGTTATTACTCCGCAAGGGAAGTGTTATTTTAATACTACAGGTAATCCGGGTATGGCAACAGGCGGCAGTGGAGATGTTTTGACGGGTGTAGTGCTGGCTTTGTTGGCACAGGGTTATGCTTCGGAAGATGCAGCCTGTCTGGCGATGTATGTTCACGGGCTTGCCGGAGATATTGCTTGTAAGAAGTATGGGACGATAGGAATGACAGCCGGGGATATCGTGACGTGTCTGCCGTTGGCGTGGAGGATGATGGAAGAATGAAAAGACAAGATATCAAGTTTTAAGTATGCAGTGTTATGGCGCAGTCTTAATACTGCAATACTTAAAACTTAATACCTAATTTATCATTTTCCTCTCGTCGTAATATGGAAGCATCCTTGCTTCAACTCATACTTTATATAGCATTTATCCGCTTTCCGCAAGTCGCGCAATACTTCGGAGAGAACGAGTTTCAATGTATCTGAACTGACATCCTGTAGCGGGCGTCCATCTTCATCTTCTACTTTCTTGAAGCGCTTCCAACTGACATCGAATGTAGTTCCGTAGAAGTGCGCAGAGTTTGCCGAGGCATTGCCATTGCGGCGACGCAGGCGTTTTACGTCGTCTTCGGTGCGGAGTACGGAGGTTACGATTATTTTATTGGGGTTTAGTCCTTTGGCGGTCAGTGAGTCAAGGAAATTGGTACCGATGGTATCCAGTAGTTGTGCTGCACCTTTAATGAGATATGGGATGGAGTGTGTCAGCGAGTCTACTACATATAAATCGTTCGTTTCGATGTGCTGAAGTTTTTCCTTCATGTGTTCGGCCTCTTTGCGGGAGGCAATTGGCGTAATGCCTATGGCTTGTGCGACATTCAGATGCGCTTCATTCAAGTCGCCGAAGGTTCGTCTGTAACTGATTACTCCTTTAATGTTTCGCGGCTCATTCAGTTTGAGGGACATATCTTTCTTTTTGCATCCGGCAAGGGAAGTGCCGGCCATAAGTATTGCTAAAAATAAAAGCGGAAGTTTGTTGTATCTTTGTTGCATATGGCTTGAAAATGTTTTTATGTGGGCACAAAAGTAGGAAAAAGAAAAGAGAGTTCTTGTCTATATACTATCGTTTTTTAAAGAAAAAAGTGACGGCTCAATCTATTTCACAAATAGCGTTCTCTTTCATTAAGGTGAACTCTTCTAAAGAAGATGGGGTTATGTTTATCATTCCGGATTTTGATTGTTTGTGTAATTTTGCTAATGTGAAATATTCATCGTCTAATACATCTTGTATTCCCCAGATATCATTTTCTTCATCTTTTATATATGACTCTATAGCTGTGCCATTCATATAATGTACATAGAAGATCATATCTTCGTGATGATCATAGAAACTAAGATAAGTCTCTACGGAATGAAGATATTTATCTTCTATACTTCTCAGCAAATTTCCTATAAACAAGAGCTGGGGTTTAGATATGAGTTTGTCAGCTTCGCAGCATATAGAACAGTCCCAAATGTCATTGAATAAAGATTTTTTGCGGAACCGTATAACGTCTTTATGCTCCGGATGCTCAGTGATGAATGATTGTATCTCTTTCGAGATTTTGTGCTGCACCTCTTTATTTGGATCACTTTTTAATATGAAATTTATCCGGAATAGGCTGTGGCATTTATTTGGCGATATTGAAAACTGGTAGTTGGCTGCTGAAGTTTGAAGCTTGAAATTGGTAGATTTATTTTTGAGTGATGAGTTTATTGAACTATTATCGCGATTGGCCTTTAAAAGTTCAAAGATTTGCCTGGTGGTATCTTCTGCTGATTTTCTTTTTAGAAAATCCCAATACATGAATCCAGAGAGAATTGATGCGCCTACAATGAGAGAGGCTGGTTTACCAAAGAATCTTTCTGTTAAACCGATACTGCCTCCTGTTATGAGAACAAGGATTATCCAAATGGCAGTATTTTTTAATAATCTTGCAGTTTCACGTTCCATGTTTGTATTATTCAAGATTTACTTTATTATATGATAGTAAATTAGTGACGAAGGTACATATATAAAATAATGGAAGCAAGATTTGTTGACGTATTCTTTCATTTCTTTTAGGGTTTGCGTTATCTTTGCGCCCGAAAAATGAAAGCAAAAGAGTATGCAACGGTATTTTATTTATTTAGCTTATGACGGAACCGCCTACCACGGCTGGCAGATACAACCCAATGGAGAGAGTGTACAAGAGTGTCTGATGCGTGCACTTGCCACACTGATGCGCCGTGAAGTAGAGGTTATTGGTGCCGGACGTACCGATGCCGGGGTGCATGCTTCTCTGATGGTTGCCCACTTTGATAGTGACGAACCGCTTGATACAGCTTTCTTTACCGACAAACTAAACCGCCTTTTGCCGCCCGATATTTCTGTTTACCGCCTTCGTGCAGTGAAGCCCGATGCGCATGCTCGTTTTGATGCAACGGCACGCATGTATAAATATTACGTGACTACGACAAAGTCTCCCTTCAATCGTCAATACCGTTGTCGTCTTTTCCAGACACCCGATTTCGAACGAATGAACGAAGCGGCCCGTAGTTTGTTTAATTATACAGACTTCACCAGTTTCAGCAAACTGCATACGGACGTAAAAACAAACAACTGCCGCATCATGCATGCCGCCTGGACTCAGATAGACGATGTAACCTGGGTATTCACCATTCAGGCGGACCGTTTCCTGCGCAATATGGTTCGTGCAGTTGTCGGCACTTTGCTCGAAGTAGGCCGTGGCAAGCTCACCGTTGATGGCTTCCGGCGTGTTATCGAGCAGAAAGACCGTTGCAAGGCTGGTACTTCCGTTCCGGGCAATGCTCTGTTTCTGGTAGATGTCACGTATCCGGAAGAACTGTTTATAAGCAGTTAAGCAGGCGGATCAGTTTCTTAAGTCGGATAACTTTATCCCTGAACTGCCTTTTAATTTTTAATTTTCAATTTTTAATTCACATGTGGTTATTACTCGCCTTTCTCTCAGCTGCCTTGCTGGGTTTTTATGATGCATTTAAGAAGAAATCATTGCGCGATAATGCTGTGCTTCCCGTTCTGTTTCTGAATACGGTATTCTCCAGCCTGATATTTCTTCCTTTCATACTGATTTCCGCTTTTACTCCTGCTTTGAACGGAACAATGTTCGAAGTACCTGTTGTAGGTTGGGAGGTACATAAGTTTATCATTGTCAAGTCATTTATCGTTCTATCTTCCTGGATATTCGGTTACTTTGGCATGAAGCATTTGCCGTTGACGATTGTCGGCCCGATTAATGCTACCCGCCCTGTAATGGTGCTGGTGGGTGCCATGCTGATATTCGGTGAACGTCTGAACCTGTATCAATGGATCGGAGTCATGCTTGCCATACTTTCTTTCTTTATGCTGAGCCGTTCCGGTAAGAAGGAAGGCATTGACTTTAAACATAACAAATGGATTTACTTCATCGTGCTGGCTGCCATCACCGGAGCTATCAGCGGACTTTATGACAAGTATCTCATGAAGCAATTCAATCCTATGGCGGTGCAGTCGTGGTATAATGTCTATCAGGTATTTATCATGTGTCCCATCATTCTTTTGCTATGGTACCCCAAGCGAAAAGAAAGTACCCCTTTCCGTTGGGATTGGACTATCATCCTGATATCCGTCTTCCTTAGTGCAGCTGACTTTGCCTACTTTTATGCCCTGAGCTATGAAGACTCCATGATTTCCATTGTCTCTATGGTACGTCGTGGGAGTGTGGTTGTCTCATTCCTTTTTGGAGCTCTCTTCTTCCGTGAAAAGAATTTAAAAAGTAAGGCTGTCGATCTCATTTTGGTATTGATTGGAATGTTCTTCCTGTATTTGGGAAGTAAATGAGCTCTGGAGGTATTTAGAAAGAAAGAGTGCTTATTTGTGAAATAAATGCTGGTGCTTTCTAAATATTCGAAATATGTTTTGAATTTCAGAATTTTGTGGTTAGCTTTGCGTCAAATTGAGTGTGAAATGAGAATAATATCATTTGCGGCTATAAGAGAATACGTCAAGAAGCATGCTGACGCTGATATACCTTTGCGTGATTGGTATAAAAAGGCAGAACAAGCAGATTGGACATGTTTGACCGATATGAAGCAAACGTTTAATAGTGTTGACTATGTGGGTAATGACAGGTTTGTTTTTAATATCAAAGGTAATGATTATCGGTTGGTTGCAATAGTGTTATTTGCCGCTAAAAAGGTCTTTATTCGTTTTATTGGCACTCATAAAGAGTATGATAATAAAGACTGTTCCAAGGCTTAATACTGCATATTCGTGAGACACACGTAAAACTGTAAATTGTATGGCAAAGATAAAAACAGAGAAACAGTACAAAGCAGCTTGTATGAGAATTGAAGAGTTGTTGAAAGTTGTTAGCAATGAGACGCCTGCTGATGATCAGAATTATCTTGAACTGGATTTGATTGCGGATTTGGTTGCCGACTATGAAGAGGAACATTTTCCAGTGAAAGCTCCCGCTTTGGTTGATGTGATAAAATTACGTATGTATGAGATGGGATTAACTCAAAATAAACTCTCTGAGTTGTTGAATGTTAGTCCTTCACGCGTTAGTGAATATCTTTCCGGTAAGTGTGAACCTACTTTAAAAGTGGCACGAGAGATGAGTCGGAAGTTGGGCATTGATGCTAATATCGTTTTAGGTGTATAGTTGCTATTCCCTTTATTACTATAATTGAATGGCAGAAGATTTATGTATCAGCAACGGCAGCAAGGCCGAAAAGTATCAGACTTTGCTTCCCCAGATAAAGAGCCTGATTGAAGGCGAAAATGACCTTATAGCCAATCTGGCTAATGTTTCGGCTGCACTGAAAGAGACTTTCGGTTTCTTTTGGGTGGGATTCTATCTGGTGAAAGGGGAAGAACTGATATTGGGACCTTTTCAGGGACCGATAGCCTGCACACGTATCCGGAAAGGACGGGGTGTTTGCGGTACGGCATGGGCTAAGGCGGAGACGTTGGTGGTGCCCGATGTAGATGCATTCCCCAGACATATAGCTTGTAGTTCGCTGTCGCGCTCGGAGATCGTTGTTCCGTTGATTCGTGAGGATGGCGAGGTGTGGGGCGTGCTCGATATAGATAGTGAAAGCCTGAATACCTTTGATGAAATAGATGCACGTTTTCTTGGAGAGATATGCTCCTGGCTCTGAAGATTGTGTTGAAGTAATAAAATACAAAATAGGAATAACAGAAAAATAATATGATGAAGAAATTGACAATGTTCTTGTGTTTGGCTTGTGCCTGGATGTGTTCTCTGCAAGCTCAGGAAGCTAAAACCTTTTTCAAAAATATGCCCGATAGCCTCAGTCCACTGCTTACTGCCGTGAACCGTGCCGACTGTATCGACTTCCTTGAAAGTAAGATGAAAGCGGAAGTAACCAACCGTTTCGGCGGCAAATCGGAAATGACGGAGCTTGCTCCCGACTACATCCGTATCCAGATGACACCGCAAAGCTCTTGGCAAATGAAACTGCTGGCTACGAGCGACAGCACAAAAGTAATCTGTGCCGTATCTACAGCTTGTGCCCCTGCTTGTGATAGTGATGTCCATTTCTATACCACTGGTTGGGAAGAATTGCCTGCTTCTTCTTTCCTCACGCCTCCTGTAATGAAAGATTTCCTGTCATTACCCGATACGGTGATGGATTATGAAGTGAGAGATGCCGGCGAACAGGCAGATATGCTGCTGATGAAAGCCGATCTTTCTGCAAAGGACAATACACTGACCTTTACTTTTACAACTACGGACTATATGGATAAAGAAGCGGCAGAGAAACTGAAACCGTATCTCCGCCGCCCTGTAGTGTATGTTTGGAAAGAAGGTGGCTATGACCGCAAGTAACGGGCTACTTCACCTTTATTCTGTCGAACCCTTCTCCATATACTCCGATTACCGCACTTTGTGATACAAATGCGTTTGGATCTATATCCTTTATCAATCGGAATATAATTGTTGATTCGCGCTTCTTGGCAAGTACGAACAACATCTTCTGTTCCTTGCCGCTATAAAATCCGGAAGCATTGATGACGGTGGCGCCCCGGTGTGGATATACATTGATGTGCCGGGCTATTTCATCGTATTTCTCACTGATGATAAAGAACTGTACGGATTGCCGGGCACTGTTCACTACCTGATCCAGAACAAAACTGCAAATGTACAGGGTTACATAACCGTAAACCACCTTCTCCCAATCTTTCAACACAAAATAACTGGAAGAAATGATAATCAGGTCACAGATCAGCATTACACGACCTAATGTGATATCCCGGTATTTATTGATGATGGCGGCAATGATATCCGTTCCGCCTGTGCTACCGTTGGAAGAAAAGGCGATGCCTATGCCGCCTCCGCAGAGGGATGCACCGATGACGCATGCCATGAAAGGCTGATCGTGCAGTAAGACCACACCGCTTGCCAGTCTCTGAATGATGGAAAGGAAGAATGTCAGGGTGAATACGGCGAATACAGTTTTGATACTGAACTTCCAGCCCAGAATGCGGATGGAGAGTAGTAACAAGATGAGGTTGATACTGAAATAAGTGTACTGCACAGGGAAGCCGGTGGCGAAATAGACTATGGAGGCGATACCTGGCACTCCTCCGGTGGTGATGTCATTGGGCAACAGAAATACTGTCCAGCCTATACCATAAAGAATTAATCCGAGGGCGATCATTAAATAATCTCTTGTTTCCCGAATCAGGCTTTGCTTAGTAGGGACGTTTACGATTGTTTTCATCTGTTTTATACGTAAGTTTGGTAATGAGTTTTAGAAACTTTCTTTATAAAATATGCGTTGTCTGTTTACGCCTGCAAAGATAGATGTAATATTCGGAAATCTTGTCTAATCCGTCATGGTTCATGAAGGGATGTGCCCAATTTTTTATTTGCTGATTAAATTCTTATAGACTACTGTTTGCAGTAATTCCTCCCGTCGCAGGGCTGAAACAGGAAGTTCTTTCCCGTTGATGAAGACTCTTCCTTTGGCGATGGAATCGATGTGCGAGAGGTTTACAAGGAAAGATTTGTGTATTCTGAAGAAGGCGCTTTGAGGCAGAATTTCTTCCAGTGAAGTCATGGTCTGATGGATGATGAGAGTTTTGGACTTGAAGTGTAGTTTCAGGTAGTTTTGCATACCTTCTACATACAGTATATCTTTCCAGGATATCTGGGTAAATGCATCCCCCTGCCTGATATACATTTCCCGGGTGGTTCCTTCTATTCCATTATTTTGCAGTAAGAGTTGGGTTCTGAAGGTATGGGCGGCCTTGGTCACTGCCTGAAAGAAACGCTGAAAAGAAATTGGTTTCAGTAAGTAGTCAACAACATTAAGTTGATAGCCTTCCAGGGCATATTCGGAGTAGGCGGTAGTTAGTATGGTCAACGGTGCTTCATCCAATGATTTCAGGAAATCGATACCGGAAAGATAGGGCATATTGATATCCAGAAACATGAGGTCGATAGGCTGGTTTTCTAATATTCCTCTTGCTTCGAGTGCAGAAGAACAGGTAGCGTTGACTGTGAGAAAATCCAGTTTGCTGATGTGGTTGGCAATGCCTTTGATGGCGATTTGTTCATCGTCTACGATGAGGCATTTCAGGGGCTGTTGTTCAGGGGAGTCTTTCATCTTTTATATTTCAATGCTAAGTGAGGTTTGATAATAGGTATCTGTTTGGTTGACGGATAACTGGTACTTCTTGTGAAACAGGATGTCCAGTCGTTTGACTGTATTGGTTAATCCCAGTCCGGTGCCTGGTCGTTGCAGATGCGGGGAACTGGTGTTGCCGACTTCAAGAAGGATATGATGGGCATTCTGTTTGAACCGTATCTGTACTTGTCCTTTCTCCGTGGGTGTGTGCGATGCATGTTTAAAGGCATTTTCTATGAATGTCAGTAATAACAAAGGCGGGAATCCGATGTTGCCGTCTTCTATTTCCCATTCGGTACTTACGGTCAGTTTGTCTTCCCAGCGAATGTTTTCTATTGCTATGTAGTTTTGTAGGAATTCTATCTCCTGTTCCAGGCTGATAAACTCTTTCTGACCGTTATACAGCTGGTAGCGCAGGATATCGGAATATTTCTCTAAAAGGGAAGAAGCTAAAGGCACATTATCCTGCATCAGGATGTTGATGTGATTCAGCACATTGAACATGAAGTGAGGGGTGATTTGCTGCCGTAATGTCTGGAAGAGGAATTGAGATTTCTCTTTTTCTAATTGCAGGTTTTCTGAATAAAAGCACAGGCCGCAGAAGGCGAGATTGATAACCAATGTACCTGGTAGCAAGAGGATAGAGTTGAAAAGAAGGTTCTCTTCTCCCTCTATGAAGATGTTGGATACAGGAAATATACCTGTTTGTTCAAGATACTGGAAGAGGACGAAGTAGGAGGCTACCAGTGTACTTGTAGGGACGCAAAGTACTATAAACAATATCCAGAAAGGCTTCATTTGCTTGGTGCGTATCGCTTTTTTCAGCAGATGGTTGCATAGATATTGGTTCACCAGCATATAACTGCCGCTTATGCAGATGGTGAGAAGCGTTGCTTCGCATATACTGGTCGACATATTGAGGAATTGTATCCAGAAAGTGCCGGCAATGAGTAGCCAGAAGATAGTAGAGAGCTGCCGCGATTTGAAAGTCAGATGTTTCTTCATGTTGCAAAGATAAGGGATAAAGTGGTTGCTGCTTATCTGTTTCGTCATAAGCAGGCTGGGGTTTGGTCAAAAAGATTTTCTCGTTCGCATTGATATTGACAATCTTTGTGGCATACAAATCATTAAAAGAAGAAACAAAAATGAAGTGGATATCTATTGCAACAGTCTTATTACTACTGGTTTCTGTGGAAAGCACAGCACAAATCACTATTAAAACAGAGTATTTCGGTACATCGGCTTATCGGGATGAACACAATCAGAAAGTGGGTAACAGTAAAGGTTCCGCCATGGTCTATCACGGAAGTGCCAATCTGCCTTTGTCGATGAAAAAGAACGAAAACAATCAACCTACGATATGGGGTATCGGGCTTTCGGGCGATTATGCGTCTCTGAATAATAAGAATATTGCAGAGCCTCTTGTGTTGTCCGAGATTCTGAATTTGCAGATGTCGCTTTTCCATGTGCGGCCTTTGAGTGAGAAGTGGTCGATGATGGCGATTGTCGGTGTCGGCATGTATACGGATGATACACGGTTTTCGCATTTACGTTTCCGGAATGTATTGGGAAGTGCGGGGTTGGTCTTTGTCAGGCGTATACTCCCTAATCTGGAACTGGGTGCGGGTTTGGCATTGAATAATGCTTTCGGTTATCCTATGGCGTTTCCTGCATTATATGTAAACTGGAATTATGGGCATAAGCTGACTTGCAGCTTTTCGGCTTTGGATGGAGCTAACCTTGCGGTTGGGTATAATGTGGACAAAGCGTTCAGCATCAGTTTCATTACGGAAATGGGTGGGCAGATGGCTTTGACAGAGTTGAATGGTAATGATAAGATTTTTACGCACCAGTACATTGTAGTAGGTTTCCGTCCTGAATTCAAGGTTTCCAAGCATATTTCTTTGCCTGTTACGGTGGGGATAAATGCGGTACGCAATGCTTATTATGATGGCAGAAGCTTGTCAGCGTTCTTTAAGGCGATGGGGAGGGAATATGATCCTTGTTTCCAGATAGCACCGTATTTCTCGGTAAGTATTGTATTGCAGTAAGTTGTATTTCCAAAAACATTGTTATCTTTGTACTTGTAAACGGAAAGCATAGGAGGCAACCTGATGAAAACTACAGAAGAAATTCTTAATATCCTACGCGAGTTCAAGCATACTGCGGGTGATAAGTACGGAATAGAGCAGATAGCTTTGTTCGGCTCTGCTGCACGTGGTGAGCTACGGGAAGACAGTGATATTGATGTTTGCGTGAAGCCACGCAAGGCTATCGATTACTTTACTCTGCAAGATGTCAGGGAAGAACTTGAGAAACTGTTTCAACGTAAGGTTGATTTATTAACTCTGCATGAGAATATGCGACAGCTATTCCGGCAAAATATTGAGCGAGATGCAATTTACGTCTAAAGAAGAACTGGCAGATATGCTTCGCTTTGTTGAACGCCAAACGGTGTTTACCATTGAGACTACTGCAAAGATAGAAACCTATCATGACTTTCTTGCTTCTCAGGAGGCCATGGTATTATTTAATTCTACCTGTATGTGTTTACAGACCATTGGTGAAACTATTCGTAGAGTTGATGAACGCACAAGTGGAAGACTTTTTGCCTGTTATCCCGAAACACCTTGGAAGAAGGTAATAGGTATGCGCAATATCATTTCGCACGAATATCTTTCAATTGATCCGCAAGTGATTTTTGCCACAGTGAAAACTCGTCTTAATCCGCTTTTATCTGATCTACGCCGGGTATTGTCTGATATTGATGCCGGTTTGAGAGATGAGGAATTGAAATAATATATTAATCAGCGATTGTTATAACTAAGACGCTGTACGCGCACAACACCCTTAACTCCGGCATCAGGATATTTTGTCTTATAATACTCAGTCAAATCCTCGTAAAACCAAAGGCGATTGAAAGAAGAGCCGGCAATTTGAGTGATAATGGCATCGTACCAGCGTATCATTTGTTCAGAGCCCGATGGAAAGATAAGAGTCCATTTTACATACGTAACGATTTGCTCATTTGGCGGCAATAATTTATAGGAAGCAGGAAGTTCTGCTTGAGAACCGTTCTCTCTCTGATACATCCCACTTAATAGTGTAGTATAATCTGCATCAACAAGTGTCCACGTTGAGAGTTCTTCAAATACATAACCGCTGCCGACAAGGTGCGATGAAGTATTTCGTAAATCATCTTCTATGATACTTTTGAGTTCCGCATCAACCGCATACGTAAGTTGAATCTTAAATGGTGCTTTATGTTGGAATATAATTTCTCTCAATTCATACCTGACTGTAGACCCGTCAGTGGAGGGATTTTCAAGAGGGGTTACCTTAACCTTTAACTTGTAATCATATCCCTTATTATATTCAAAACCTTCTATTTGATTTGGAGCTATATATAATTTTTCATTATCTCCCTCAATACTACATACCATAACTTGAACACGAGAGTCTCTCATCCATACTAACTCAGGTGATACAGACATGATTGCAATATTCTCCACACTATCATCATCCTTGTCACAACTAATAAAACAGAATGCGTAAAGGAATAATAACATTATCCCAAGTCTTTCTTTTGCTCTCATAATACTGATCGAATTAAGGTACAAAATTATTTAATCGCAAAGTAAGGCAAAATAAAGGATAGGAACCTTGATTTGAATCAAGATTTTCCTTTCAATACAATTTTTCTTCTGATCCGGCTCAAGGTTTCCGGTGTAATCATTAAATATGAAGCCATTTCTCTGAGTGTTATCCTGTTTAGTACGTCAGGACATTTGGTGACTAATGATAGATACCGTTCTTCCGGAGTATCGCAATATAGAGATTTAAGTCTCTGTGCCATTGAAAAAAGAACAACTTCTGCTATCCTTCTGCCAAGAAACTGAGCATCCATGCTACTATTGAAATATGAATTTATCTCAGATATAGAAAGTGTATATATGACGGAACTTTGAACAGCTTGTATATTAGAAATTGCGTAACAATTATTCTGCAAAGGCGAATAATTGCCGAGAATTTCGTTCTCAAATGCATAAGACAAAATATGCTCTTTTCCATCGGAATCATCACAGGTGTATCTGAATGCACCTTTCTCAAGATAAGCTACAAAAGGGAAATTCTCTTCTGCCCTGCAAAAATACTCGTTTTTTTCTAAGGTAATTTTCTTACCCTTATTAAGAAACAGATGAATGAAATCGCTAAAATCGAGTATTTCATTGTATATATTGAATTCTCCCATAAGCGTACTGTTTTTTATTTGAACAAATGTACATAAAATTCATCTGTTTCTATATCAGTCTTATAAAAAAAGTAAGGTTATCTTCTTTTCTATTGTCTTTTTAGAGTAGCCTGTGCCTACTGTCAGACAGAATATACCACCTCATGTGCCTCCCCCAGTTGCGGAACTTCCAGTTTCCCGAGCATTGTATCCAGTACCGCTTCCGGAACCATAAATTCCCGTTCACGATTTTGTTTCCTCCATATCTCATACGGCTTTTCGATATAAACAATCTTCACTTTAGCCCCGTAAGTGAGGAATAAATCAATCAGTTGCGAGCGCATCTGTTTTGAGGTATTGGTTGCATTCCATACAAAACCTTGCTCTTTACGCAGATAGCTGCGAGCTTTTTCCTTGGCTTCCTGTACCACCCTGCCATTGGCAGCCTTATCCGTAGGGCTAACTTTGTACTTTCGCCGGATAGCATCGAGGCTTATCACAGGAATATCCTGCGGCAATGTACGGATATAATGATCTTTCCCCATCCCTGGTAAACCGGATAATAAGATAACTTCACACCGGAAATTATCATGTGGAATGTAATCTATATACCCATCCTCAGCATGAAAGTACTGAAAGCGGGCATGATCCGTTGCAAAACTTCGTGCCTTTCCCCAGCAATCCTGTTCACGGCAAAGCATCTCGAACAACTCGGCAGCCTCCATCAGTGCAGGCTTATCTTTGCAGATACGTCCCTGAATATCCGCCATTGCAAGCATTTTCAGTAAACGTGTATTCACTCTGAGAGATGCTTCACACAGCTTTTTTACAGGATTCTCCCGCTCCATTATCCAAACCGGCAAACCATGATAACGCACCAGCGCAGCAATGTTCTCCCGGATATGAAACGGAGTAGGAATATCCCTGTAAAGGATCGTGCGTGCCGTATATTCCCCACGCCTGGCATGTCCCTTGGAAGTGATAATGCCACCTCCTTCATCTACCGAAGTAGAGCGCTTTTCCACATCATGCAATAAAGCGGCTGCCCACAATATTTCCTGTTCCTGTGCAGGTAAAGCCCGATATTCCGGCTGTTGCTGCAATGCCTCCAGTACCATGCGGGTATGTACGGCCACACTACCTTCTTCGTGATGCAAATGGTGCTGCATCACGAAGTTCATATCTTGTACCCACCGGAACTGTTGTTCCAGTGAGTCCCAATTCTTATTATCTGTCAGTTTCCAATTCATTTTATTCCTCCTTTCCTATTTCCCAGATGAGGCGGGCACGTTTCCAGTTGCGTGTCCAGTGCTCATCGGTCTTCACATGCCCTTTGCGTACGTACTTGAATACGTTGCGGGCAAATTCGCTTACAGGATATTCACCTATATTACGGGTGACTACCCCTTCGCGGGTACAATCTGCACCTGTTTGCGGATCGCGTGTTCCGAATACACCCGGCTCTTGCGCCAGACTAACGATCTGTTGCTGCAACGCTTCCCGCGTCAATTCTTCAACCGTTTCCACTCGTAATTCGGGTACTGTAGGCAAGTCGAACAGAGCGGCATAGAATTTCACTTCCTCCCACGATAGCCACTGATCCAGACAGCGCACGGCAAACACATAGAAATGCGTTTCAAGTTTGCGATACTCTATCGAATGTATGGCATACAGGTTTTCACCGAATATCTCGATGTCCCCCAAATCGTTTTTCATGAGTTCCCAACGCTCGCGCAGCTCCCTGGTCCACGGTGAGGTAGTGGGTGCTGCGTGCGAGCGGGCAAATACACCGTGGCGGCTCAGACAATTATTTTCTCCGTCCAGCTTTTCGGTGTGTATCAGGGTTTCTATCTGTTGAATGTCTTCCCAATACGTATGGTTGATGCGGTCGTCACTGGTCGTTCCGGGAGAAAACGGATAATGATACGTGCGACCATATTTTTCTGATAACATAAGTTGCTCCTTTCTTTTTAAATCATTCATCTACTTTAAATCAGCGGCTCCTGGATCACTTTCACCGGATTGCCACGTTGCAGGCAGTTGTGATTACTCCAGTTGGCCTGTGCTTGAATCATGGCTTGCTCTATGCTCCATGATGCCAGTTTCAACAGCAGGCGTTCGGTGGCCAGTTTCTTGTTTTGCCATTGCGAGCGTTGGTCGGAAGCTACCACGCTCATTCCGGTAGGAATATGGACGGCACGGACGGCAGACTCCGTCTTGTTCACGTGCTGACCGCCCGGACCGGATGCCCGCAAGGTCTCATAACGGATTTCCGCTTCCGTAGCCTCCTGGCTTTCGGAGAGCGTGAAGGTCTGCACACCGACAAACCAGTTCTTCCGTTTATGATAAATGCGGTACGAACTTTTGGCAATCCACTGCACGGTACCTTCCCAGTCCTCAATCAGCGCATGATAATCTCCGCCTTGCAGAGAGATGACGGCTGAGAGCAGGGTACGGTTGAGGGGGCCCGTTTCGCGTTCTACGATTTCTGTTTTCACTCCTTTGGCGGCGGCTTGTTTCAGAATCTTTTCCAGTACCAGCGCCACTACGCGGCAACATTCGGCAGGGCCGCGTCCGGAGGTTATTTGCATATATACTTTCTCCATAGCCTCTTACTCTTTATTCATCCTTATAATGCGCGGCATGAATTTGCCCTGCACTTCTACCAATGTCTCTTGGGGTTGCATCACCCGGTCGATGTTCTTGTAGGCTAATGGCATCTCTTCGATGCTGCCCCCAATCAGTGTGACCCCAGCCTGCGAGAGAAATTTCTTCATGGCCGACTGGGTGAAACTCTCCTTTGCTTTCTGGCGCGACATGGCCCGTCCGGCACCGTGCGAAGCGGAACATAACGACTCTTCCACACCCCGACCTGCTACCAGATAACCGGGAGTTGCCATGCTTCCGGGGATAAGTCCCGGTTGCCCAGCCTGTGCAGGAGTAGCCCCTTTGCGATGCACGATAGCGGTGCGTCCGGGTGCAATCTCCTCTTTCCAAGCGAAGTTGTGATGATTGTTCACGTTCGCCATTGGCTTCATTCCCAGAGCTTTCGAGAGGTTCAGGTGGATTTGTTCGTGACAGGCACGGGCATAGTCGCCTGCCAGGTTCATGCTCATCCAGTATTCCTGTCCTTCTTCCGAGTTCAAATCGAGCCAAGCAAAATGCTGTGCTTCACGTGGCAGTTTGCAGACTTCACGGGCTATCCGGCTGTAATGCATGGCAATAGCTGCTCCCAGTCCGCGCGAACCGGAATGTGACAGCAATGCCATATAATTGCCTTCGGGCAGTCCCAGCACATTTTCTCCTTGCAGAAGAAGCTCTCCGAACTCCACGAAATGATTTCCACCGCCGGAACTGCCCAACTGACGGATGGCCTTTCCGCGTAAGTCCCTTAGAAGAGGGGTCAATTGAAATTCTTCCCGTTCTGTCACTTCATGCTCCTGTGCAAAGGTCAGACCGCCCTCCATGCCGAAGTGGGTATAGTCTTTCAGTGCCTCTTTGATCTGATGCGAGTATCTTTTCAGATAATCCGCTTTGGCATCGAACACCGTCAGGCTCATCCGGCAACCGATATCCACCCCTACGGCATAGGGGATGACAGCATTGTCCGTGGCGAGTACACCGCCGATGGGCAGACCGTATCCGGCATGTGCATCGGGCATCAGTGCTCCGGCTACGCTGACGGGGAGTCTCATGGCCAGGTTCATCTGCTGTTTGGCGAGGGTTTCTATGAACTTGCCGCCATAGGTTTTATAGGGCAACGTCTCGTCGAGCAAGTCGTATGCTGTGAACTTCTTTTCGATGAGGGTGGGGGACAGGTGTTCGGCCAGTTTGCCCCATGTCTCATTCTCTTTATAAGTATCGGGATTTTCCAGCACGTCGCTCAGTGTCTTGATAATCTGTTCTTTGCTTTGGTGCTTGCAATGTTTACCGACGATGGCTACTGCCAGACTGCGTGCTACATTGTCTCTATATCCCAGCTTACTTAAATCTTTTAATCGTATTCCCATATTTTCTTTTTTCATGTGTACGCATACGGCATGGGCTGCCCGCTTCGCGACGAGTCAGTGCAATATGCGTTTTGTATCCAATGCATGAGGGATGATGATAGATACAACGCTATCCGTCCACTGCATTGAAGTGAATAATAATAAAATTATAAATGTGATTGTAGGACTAATCAAGAAAATTGCAAAGCCCCATCATCCCGATGAGTCAACTTAGTCCTGGCTGAGATATTATAGTTCCAACATAAATTAGTCCCTTTCTTTCAGTTTTAAAGGGGTGAATACTGTGTTTAACGGTGGCAAAAGTAATGTATCTTTTTAAAGTACGCAAGGAAAAAGAACGTTTTTTTGCAGATGTAAACAGTTTAGGGCTTTTTACAATATCAATTCTTGAAGTCCATGTGAGGTCGTCCGGACTGAACAGGTCAATCGTCTTTATCCCACCATTCCCGGCATTCGTCGGATATGGGAGTAGCGGGTATTTCTTTGTATCATTATTAGACTGATCCCTGTATCACAAGATTAGTTTTTTGCAACACAGGGAAAAATCTCCCATGCACCCCGCGTGAAGTCGGGTATTTCTATCGGGCGACTACCATTCAATACCGATTGTTCACTAAGCTCGGTGATGCACGACCATTCGGCGGCATCGTAGACGTCCATATCCAAGGGAAGCCCGTGGTGCAGGCAGTAGATGAGACGGTAATCCATGATATAGTTCATCTCGTTCGGAACACCTTTGCGGGCTCCTTCTTTGCCGATGGTAGCTGTAAAAGGATGTTGATAGCGTTGCAAGAGCTCTTCGGTAGTTACACTGTCTGCCTCTCCGCTACACACATCTTCCAGACTGATTGTGGCTACCGGATATTTCTGTGCAAACCCTCGCGTGCCGCAGATGGTGTGCGAACGGCTGTAAGGGCGTGGATGAACGGTGCAGTATTGCAGTTGGATGGTCTTTCCCTTGACGGTATGGATGAGGGTGGTGTTCATGTCTCCCAACAGGTAAGCCTGTTGTGCTTCGGGAGATTCTTTGCCGAAAGTGCGGCGGGCATATTCCGTCATTCCCGCCTGGTGGGTGGACATGGATACAAGGTAATTCAAACGGTCGCCTCGGTGAATGTTTAGGATCTGGCATACGGGACCTAAGCCGTGAGTGGGATAGGGGTTTCCGGTGTGTTCCATACAGTAAGCCTTGTTCCAGTGGTTATGGAAACCGCCTTGGTTTTCATCGCTGAAGTACATGGAGCGCAGGTCGTGTATATAAGCACCTTCCACGTGCATGATTTCACCGAACAGGCCTTGTCTTGCCATGTTCTGCGTGGTCAGGGCAAAGGCATCATAGCAACAGTTTTCCAGCATGATGCAGTGGCGGCGGGTACGTTCGGCGGTATCTACCAGTTGCCAGCATTCGGCTACGGTCATGGCGGCGGGCACTTCGATGGCAACATGCTTGCCTTGCTCCATGGCGTAGGTGGCCATAGGGGTATGCGTCAGCCAGTCCGTACATATAATGATAAGGTCGATATCGGGGTTGCAACACATTTGTTGCCAGCCGTTTTCTCCGGCATAACCGATTGCAGCGGGATGTCCGCCTTTTGTTAGTAGGGCCTGTCCTTTTGCCAGGTTTCCGGGGCGTATCTCACACAAAGCTTTGATCTCTACGTGCTCTATGAGCATATAACGCTCCAATGTGAGTAATCCGCGATTGCCTAAGCCTATGAGTCCGATGCGTACAACGGGAATAGGAGGATGAGCCAGGCCCAGGACATGAGTAGGAGGTTCGTTTTTCATTGAAATAGTGTATAGGTTAAATTGAAATTGCTACAAAGATATTTATTCTCAATAAAAAAAGCTGCCTCTTAGAAGCAGCTTTTTAGAATAAAATTGAAAATGCTTTTTGAATAGCAAGGATAATTATACTCCGCTGAATGCACTAAATCCGCCATCTATCGGCAGCAATGCACCCGTCACGAAACTTGCCGCATCGCTGCACAGGAATTGTACGGCGCCGTTCAGTTCGTTGATATCTCCAAAACGTTTCATCGGAGTTTTGGCTAAAACTTTCTTGCTGCGGTCTGTCAGCGAACCGTCAGGATTGATAAGCACGGCACGGTTCTGGTCGCCGATGAAGAAACCTGGAGCGATAGCATTTACACGGATGCCGTCTCCGTACTTCAGTGCGAGTTCGCTTGCCAGCCATTGAGTGAAGTTAGCAACAGCTGTCTTAGCTGCCGAGTAACCCGGAACGCGGGTGATAGCGCTGTAAGCAGCCATGGAAGATACGTTTACGATACAACCTTTACCTTGCTTAGCCATCACTTTGCTGAATACCATAGAAGGATAAACGGTTCCGTTCATATTCAGGCTAGTCACTTTCTCCCAGCAGGTAACGTCCATGTCGAAGAAGTTCTGGTCGGGAGCCAGCGTAGCACCCGGCATATTGCCACCGGCAATGTTGAGCAGGATGTCGATACGTCCCCATTTGGCAACGATGTCATCAGCCAATTTTTCAAGGCTGGCGATGTCTAATACATTACCTACGATGCCGATCACATCTTCACCATAAGCTTTCAGTTCTTCTACACGTTTGTCCAGTTGTTCCTGACGGATGTCAACGGCTACTACCTTGGCGCCTTGCTCCATGAAACATTTGGCAATGCTGCCACCCAATACACCACCTGCACCGGTGATAACGGCTACTTTACCTGCAATACTGAATTGTTCGTTCATAATCTCCTTATTTAATTATTAGTTTTTAATTGTTTATTTCGTCTTGCACCACTGCCATCATTCCTTCTACCTGTGCCAATGCCAGCATACGGCCATGGAATGAATATCCGGGGTTATATCCTTTGTCTTCGTCACCCAGCATCATTCGTCCGTGGTCTACACGCATAGGCAGTCCCGGATTTTCTTTCTCAAAGATACGGATGAGGTCAATCAGATGTCCGCGTCCGGTCAGGTGCGAGCTTTCTATAAAGTTGCCTCCGGGCATGGCAGCCGTACTGCGCAGGTGGACAAAGTGAGTACGTTTAGCGAATTTCTTTGCCAATTCACGGGTATCGTTATGCTCGCCTGCACTGAGGGAACCGGCGCAGAAGGTCAGTCCGTTATGCGGGTTATCCACTGCATTCAGGAACCAGGCGATGTCTGCTTCGTTGGTGACAATACGCGGTAAACCTAATACCTGGAACGGAGGATCATCGGGATGCACACACATATTTACACCATATTCTTCGCAGACAGGCATGATGGCGGAAAGGAAATAACGCATGTTTTCGCGTAGCATATCACGGTCGATACCTTTATAGAGTGCCAACAGCTTCTTGAAGATGTTCACCGGATTCTTATCTCCTTCTTTGATATTTCCGTTGACGAAGCCTTGCGTCTTTACGATGATCGTGTCGATGAGATCATCCTTTTCTGCTTCGGTAATGGTCTTGTCCAGTTCTGCAACCTTTGCCAGTTCTTCGGCGGAGTAGTCCTTTTCGGCTCCTTCGCGTCCGAGGATTCGAAGGTCGAAGTAAGCGAAGCGAACACGGTCGAAGTAGAGTGACGAAGTGCCGTCTGCCCAAGGATGTTGCAAATCCGTGCGTATCCAGTCGATAACGGGCATAAAGTTATAGCATACGGTTTTCACACCGCACTTGCCCAGGTTTGCCAGACTGACTTTATAGTTTTCTATTAACTGTTCACGTTCCGGTCCGGCATACTTGATCGCCTCGCAAACAGGTAGGCTTTCTACTACAGACCAGCGTAAGCCGTACGACTCGATATAGGTTTTCAGATCGTTGATAGCCTCTTCGGTCCATATTTCACCATTGGGTACATCGTGCAAGGCAGTCACAATTCCTTCCACGCCGATTTGCCGCAGCATGTCGAGCGTGATCTTGTCTTTCTTGCCAAACCATCTCCAGGTTTTTTCCATAACATTTATATATTAATAGTTTAACTGATTATTGACTGCAAATATACGTGCAAAAATAATGCTGCGATAAATGGATTTTTGCAGAATATATGCGGATTTTTGCATATATGCGGTGGCATTTCTATTGTCTTTCCTTATCTTTGTGTGTGAATTAAACTTTGCAGAATATATGCGCCGACCGATTATAAATGAAAAGTTGCCTATATCGGAGTCGAATCCGATCAAGGCTCGGCATTACGATTATGATCGTTTCACTTATCCGTGGCATTTCCACAGTCAGTATGAAATCATTTACGTAAAGGAGAGTCATGGTCTGTGCTTTGTAGGCGACTGCATTGAGAAGTTCTCTGCGGGTGATGTGATTCTGTTCGGTACTAATCTGCCCCATTACATGCGGAGCAATGATATTTATGGTTCGGAGAACGTCACTTCACGCGTGCAAGGGACTATCATTCAGTTTGAGCAGAATTTTATGCAGTATTCCTTTGATTATTATCCGCAGTTTCTGCAAATAAAAATGCTGTTGGAGGAATCGAAGAGAGGTATCATCTTTCCGAAACAGGATGCAACCCGGGTAGGGGAGTTGCTTTCCGGCTTTCTTTCATTAAGTGGTTTTCACCAGATAAGTGGATTGCTGGATTTGTTGCAGGAGCTGGCAGTCAGTCCGCAAAGAAAGACACTGGCAAGTCTGCATTATTACGAAAAGTTTCCTACGCTGGGGAACAAGCGGATTGATAAAATCATTTCCTTTATAAACAATAACTACACCCGTAACCTCAAATTGAATGAAATTGCCGGAATGGCGAGCATGAACTCCAGCGCCTTCTGTCGTTACTTTAAGGAGAATACAGGGAAGACGCTTTTGCAGTATGTGATGGAAATGCGTGTGGGATATGCTTGTAAGTTATTAGCATTGGGAGAAATGGATATCTCGCAGATAGCTGTGGAATGTGGCTTCGATTCAATCACTCATTTCAATCGCACGTTTAAGCAGTTGGTTAATCTGACACCGACGCAGTATAGGAGTAATATTATGAAATAAGGGGGAATGTTTCTGAAATTATTCTGCTCGCAATGAAACATTCTTTATTGTGATTTGATCCAAATTAAGAATAATATCTACTGATTCCGGCAGATAATTGTTGCCTTTTGTCAATAGCAGATTTATGTATTATTAACGGGAATACTGCCAAGATGAGTGTCATGACTCGAATGTCTTGTGATTGTGAATTTCTGATATCTTTTGCCTGTGGTTAGCGAGGCAAATGCCACACTTTATTCTCCTCTATGCCACACCTTAGTCCGCTGAATGCCACATGTCTAAACTGTTGAAGTGTGGCATTGGGGACGACGGAGTGTGGCATTACGGTTGTACAAGTGTGGGCTCACGCTTATATAAGTGTAAGCCCATGCTTATATAACTGTGAGCTATCGGAGCCTGCTGTGTTGAGGGAATAAAAAAACGGGGAAGCAGTTGCTTCTCCGTTCCTATATACCGTGAAGTGTAGTTTAATGCAAAGTTGAATAAAGATTATCTATAAAAGGATGATACAAAGATACGATATTGAGAAGGCGATGTCAAGTGTTTCGCTAATTATTTCCGGTTTGCATATTTGTTTTTTAGCTTCTTGTATTCTTCTCCTACCATTGCATATAACATCTACTCTTTGTTAGGACAGTTGGACTTAGATATGCTTTTATTGAAATCTCAAAACTTGGAACTTACAGATATACCTCTATTTTTCTGGTAAGAGGAACATCTATTTTTAGAATGTTGTATCTTTGCAAAAAACGGTGTATGAAAGATGTACTTAAAATATCAATCTTACTAATTCTTGCACTTAGCAACGGGGCTTTATTTGCACAGGCGAATAGATCTCTCAATTTAAATAGAGATACGTTAGATCTAAAATTTGTAAAAGACACGTTGGTAACGAGTACAATCCAAGATACCCTTGCTACTATACCTGCTGTTAAAGATTCAATAACTGCAAAACAAGATGAAATTAATGACTCTGCATTGTATTATCGGCTAATCTTACATTACCGAGACAGTGTGAATCACAATCTTAAAAGAATATACAATAAAGATGCCTTTAAATTTAAGGATGATTATTTTCGAGAAAAAATGAGAGAACCGTGGATAGGAGATGTTTTAAGATATATATTTTTAAAATAATTATGAAGTTCTATTTTTTATCCTTATGTATAATGCTTGCTGTCAGTTTTGCTGCTAAAGCACAATCAAAGCTTATTTTTAAAGATAAGTTTATGTATACGGATGTACAGGTGTTCAATGAGACAAAAAGGCACTCAATACCCTCTCTAATTGATACGGGTTGTTCGTTATGTATAATTGATTCTATTTTTGCTATTGATTCATGCGGAATAAAAGAAGATGAATTACAAACAATTCCTATTAACCAAACAAAAGATAAGATTTCAAGTGCTTTTATAGATTCTATCTTTTTTTGTGGAAAGACATATCATAAAGTGTATTGCTTAGTTGCAGATCTTACTGGGCATTATCAAAAATATGCACCAAAATTTATCGTCGGGGCTAATATCCTTAGATCAGGAGCTTGGAAATTTGATATGGAAAAGAATATTGTTGAACCCTACGATTCTAATAATAAAGCGAAAGGGACTATTTATAAATGGAAAAACCATGAAGACTATCCTGATGTGGCAATAGATTATATCATTTTAGATAGTAAAGTCAATGGAAAAAAAACACGATTTGCCTTTGATACAGGATGTAGAAACAATAAACTTCAACGTGGTTTATATGTAGGAAAACCTGAGCAAATTCAAAAGGAAACAGCTAATATCGTAAATAAATTATCAATTAAGGCGGCTGAATTATGTAGAAATGTAACATTCAAGATAGGAAAGGATGAGTATACGTTAGATTTTATAATAGGTGATGGCAATATTGGGCTCTTAAACATCGAATTCTTACAAGGCCATTCCTTTATACTTAATTATAAGAAGCAGATACTTGAATTGTTGTAAAAGAGAGCTTGAATTATAATTTCAATCTATTTAGCTCGGAGAGAAATTCATAGGTTATTGGAATTGGAAATCTTATCAGTCCTTCTGTCTGTCTTCTCTTATAAGTCTCTGTTCGTTCAAACGTTCCTGTTGCTTCCTTTTCTCTTCTAACGATGCGGTAGCTTGCCCAATGAGGGTATTGATTGATGAGTGAACTCTATCTATTACTTGTGAAATTCATTAATATATTCCATAAACCTTATGATTATGAGTTTCAGATGTAGGTAATCATTTTCTTTTGCTAAAGTTTTCCATTTGTAGCACGCTACGTTGATTGTTGTGTTCATAAGATTTTGGTTTAACTCACTCGGTTTACATCTTGGTTTACATGCAACCTCTGAAACCGCCTAAATTTGTAGTTTTATGGACTATAGAAAAAGAAAAATCCTGATAGCTAATTGCTTGACTATCAGGATTCTCTCTAAGAGCGGAAGACGGGGCTCAAACCCGCGACCCTCAGCTTGGAAGGCTAATGCTCTATCAACTGAGCTACTTCCGCAATTTTTGTGGGCAAAGATGGATTCGAACCACCGAAGTCGAAAGACAGCAGATTTACAGTCTGCCCCATTTGGCCACTCTGGTATTTGCCCTTTTGCACTTTGAAATCTATCTCAATTCTCTCATTGAGTAGCTTTGTTTCTCAATTGCGGTGCAAAGATACGACTATTTTTGTAAACTCCAAGCAAAATCGATCATTTTTATTGCAGTAATTGCACATTCGTCACCTTTGTTACCCAGTTTGCCACCGGCACGGTCCTCGGCTTGCTCCATTGTATTGGTAGTAATTAATCCGTAAATAACTGGTACGTTGCCAGTTGCGTTCAGTTGAGCAATTCCGTTGGTACTTCCCATACAAACATAGTCAAAATGTGGAGTATCTCCTCTAACTACGCAACCAATTGCAATAACTGCATCCACATTACTATATTCAATGAATTGGTTGGCTCCAAAAATTAATTCAAAGCTACCCGGAACAGTTTTCACCAAAATATTTTCGTCTCTGGCACCATGTTTTTTTAAAGTATTCATTGCGCCCTCTAAAAGTTTTCCGGTGATATTGAAGTTCCACTCAGAAACAACAATGCCGAACTTCATTTCTTTAGCGTCAGGAACAGAGTTGAAGTCGTAGTCTGAAAGGTTATGATAAGCTGTTGCCATAGTTATTCTAAAATTAATAATTAAAAATAAAAGGGGGATAAAAAAAGAAACGGATTACACGGATTTCACGGTTGTTTCTTTTTTATCCGTGTAAAATCTGTGTAACCCGTGTCTGATATACTATATAATAATAAGGTATATTACTTCTTCAGCAGTTTGGCTTGTTCGATGTACTTATCGATATCCATTGACTGGTAAGAACGGAAATATTTGTCTTTAATCTTGGTATATGCTTTGATAGCGTCGTCATACTTGCCTTGCTTAACGAGGATTTCTCCGGCTTGTTGCAAGTAGATAGGACTGAGTGAATTGTTATCAGCTTCGTCAGCAGCGCTCAGCAACATAGAAGCAGCTTTGTCCAGCTGGCCTAATTGTGCGTAGCAGTTACCCATTGCACCTTTCATTGCAGGAGCTATCATCTGGTCTTTTCCGCTGAAGCTATCCAGTGCTTTTACAGCAGCTTCGTATTGTCCCAGGTGAGCGTAGCAGATACCCATATATGCTTTTGCCAAGTTGGCAGCTTTGGTTCCGCTGTATTCATCAGCAATTTTAGCGAAACCTGCGAATCCGATACTGTCGCCATTCAAGGCCTGTTCGTAAAGGTCGGCCTCAAAGTATTCCTGTCCTTTGAACAATGCAGCCTGTGCTTTTTCTTCGCGCGGTTCAGCATAAAGGTTCTTGTACATTACTATACCGGCTACGATGATGATTACTGCTACTACAGCGCCGATAATTGCTTTTTTGTTTTTAATGAGAAATGCCTCCGATTGTGACAATGCTTCTTCCACATTCAGGGCTTCGTTAGCTTTCTTTTGTTCTGCCATTTTATATATTCTTTTTGTTATTATTCTTATTTAGCCATTTCGACCCGCAAAAGTAACTTTTTTATAGGTATCAACGAAATTTAGCGGCATCTTTTTTTCTTTTACACTTGAAAACCCGAAATTCTTCCTACTTTTTGATGAGCTAGGCTTTACCTCCGCATTAAAAATAAGCATGTTTATTTTGTACTGCATTCGGTTTAGATAAATCTCTCACATTCGGAAAAAAGAATGAATTCTCTTTTCGCTCACTAAATCGAGATTTTGCATTATCTTTGTAACTGAATTTACAGCTGTAATATGATACTGAAACGTATATCCATACTTAATTATAAGAATCTGGAACAAGTTGAGCTCTCGTTCTCACCCAAGTTGAACTGTTTTTTCGGACAGAACGGCATGGGGAAAACGAATTTGCTCGATGCCATTTATTTCCTTTCGTTTTGTAAGAGTTCGGGCAATCCCATCGACTCGCAAAACATCCGCCATGATCAGGAATTCTTTGTCATCCAAGGCTTCTATGAAGCCCTCGACGGTACACCGGAAGAGATTTATTGCGGTATGAAGCGCAGGCAAAAGAAACAATTCAAGCGGAATAAAAAGGAATATACCCGCTTGTCCGATCATATCGGATTCTTGCCTTTGGTCATGGTTTCTCCTGCCGATTCGGAATTGATTGCCGGAGGCAGTGACGAGCGTCGACGCTTTATGGATGTCGTAATTTCGCAGTATGATAAAGAGTATCTGGAAGCTCTGATACGCTATAATAAAGCGTTGGCTCAACGAAATACTTTGCTGAAAAGTGAAGTGCCGGTAGAAGAAGAGCTGTTTCTCATTTGGGAAGAGATGATGGCACAGGCCGGCGAGATTGTTTTCCGTAAGCGGGAGGCTTTTATCAGTGAATTCATTCCTATTTTCCAGTCATTTTATTCTTTTATTTCACAAGATAAGGAGCAGGTCGGGTTGACTTATGATTCGCATGCCCGTGATGCATCCCTGTTGGATGTAATAAAAGCAAGTCGTGTACGTGACCAGATTATGGGATACTCTCTGCATGGCATTCACAAAGATGAACTGAATATGCTTCTGGGTGATTTTCCTATCAAGCGGGAAGGTTCGCAAGGGCAAAACAAAACCTATCTTGTTGCCTTGAAATTGGCACAATTTGATTTCCTGAAAAGGACCGGCACCACAGTACCTTTGCTTCTGCTGGATGATATCTTCGATAAACTGGATGCTTCTCGCGTAGAGCAGATCATCAAGTTGGTAGCCGGTGATAACTTCGGGCAGATATTCATAACAGATACGAACCGGGAACATCTGGATCGCATTCTTCATAAGGTAGGCAGCGATTACAAAATGTTCCAGGTAGATCAAGGAGTCATAACAGAACGGGAGGAGGATGAAGCATGAAGCGTAACGATGCCGAACAAATAGGTAAACTGATACGTACTTTCCTTCGGCAGGAGAGTCTGGAGTCGCCACTCAATGAGCAGCGGCTCATTAACTCATGGGCAGAAATCCTTGGCCCCACTATTGCCTCTTATACCCGCGAACTCTATATCCGCAATCAGATTTTATATGTCCATCTGACCTCTGCCGCCCTGCGCCAGGAACTGATGATGGGACGTGACTTGCTGGTACGCAACCTGAATCGCCACGTAGGTGCGCAGGTAATCACGAATATCATATTCAGATAGGGATTAGTGGTTAGTGATTAGTGATAAGCTATCCACTCTCTGCATCTTCAATGTTTTCAATTCTTCTATGGCACGATTGTAATATACAGGCGTTTCCAGGTCTTTATTGTTATGCGCATCTAACCCGATGATGGCAGTACAACCTTCATTGGCGGCAATGTGCCAGAAGTCCGGGCAGGGATAAGTCTGCAAATTGTGCGCCTCATTATAAGCTACATAACCGATATTATATTCCAGCGGAATATGGAGGCGTGCGGCTGTGCGGCAGATATGGCGACTGATTAACTTACAATGACGGTCGAACTGAGGATATGAGCGCATGAATAAATCCGGGTGAGCCAGGCAGCAGAACAAACCACTCTCCATTCCCTCGATGGCGCTTTCTTCATAGAGTTCCAGCATATCAAGGTTCTCGGTATGATGTCCGAAGTAAGGGAACTTCTCATCTGTATGGTAATGGTGATTGCCGAACAGGATATAATCCAGTTGATACTCTTTGATTTTTTCTTTCAGCCAATGGATATAGGTGGGAAAATACTCGCATTCCAATCCGATTTTGATACTGATCTGATCCCGGTATTTCTCGCGGAGCGAGCGTAGGCTTTCTACGTATCCGGGTAATTCTTCGGGGAGCATACGCATGTCAGCCACATAATCGGTGTGATACTTCCACGGAGTGTGGTCTGAAAATCCCAGCTCCTGATAGCCGCCTTTGATGGCGCTGAGCACGTAGTCTTCGTCGCTACCCGTAGCGTGCATGCAACGGGTAGTATGAGTGTGATAATTGGTTTTCATTGAATTGTTATAATCGTATCCATGCGGATGTCGAATGGCTCCGCAGGCACTTCTTCCACTAATTGAAAAGGAAAACAGATGCCGGCTTTGAAAGCCGTGAGGCGGGGGAGCAGTCGGTCATAATAACCTTTGCCTCTGCCCAGACGGTTACCTGCATTATCGAAAGCTACGCCGGGGACGGCGACAAAGTCGATAGCTGCATAGTCGGTGAAGAGTTCTCCGGTAGGTTCTTCAATACCATAACTTCCTGTTGCCAGGTCTTCGGGACCGGTATAGACACGCAATTCCAGATCGTCACCTACGACAACCGGAAGCAATATCCGCTTTTCACGGCTCCACTTCCGGACAAATTCATGCGTATCGACTTCGTCCTTCAGTGAATAATAGAGCAGGACGATATGTGCCGCCCTGAAAGCCGGGTGGGCTTCCAGAGCGGCAAGTATTTCAGCAGACTGGGATTGATGCGTAGTGGTAAGCCCGTGCCGGGTCTTTAACAATGCCATACGCTTCCGCAGTTCTTTTTTTCTTTCCTTCATCTTTCGTCTCTTCTTTCACAACATCTTCCGGAGCTTTGGGAAATGCTTCGCCGTTCTCTAGAATTTCCAATGCCTTTTGTACGGTAGGATCGCCCTGGTTGATATACCTTATATAAGGTTCCCTACCTAATATATTATAGATAATGTTTCCATAAAGGTTTCTTTCCATCAGCTTGTAGGACTTGTGAATAAGGATATTGCGTCTCTTCACTCCCTTGCTGTCTGCAAAACGGATAAACTGTTCTACGATACCTTGCTGACGAAGATATTTCAGCATGTCTTCTTCATTTTCGAACTCATTCAGTTTAGCCCGGTTGCGGTCGGAATACTGGAAGCTGAACTGTAAAGTCAGTCCTTTATTGAGCACTTCAATCAGATAAGAAGAGGTTCCTGTGGTATCCTGTGGTACGAATACGTCCGGCATAATACCACCACCACCGTAAACGGGACGTCCCAGACGGGTGGAGTAGCGCAAATTCTCGTCCAGCTTGATGCTATCCTTAGAGAAGAATTCACCATGCTCGTAGCGGGTCAGCCAATCCATTTCGTACTTGGCGTCCTTACCATTCTTATACGGACGTTGTATGCAACGACCGGATGGAGTATAGTAGCGGGCAATTGTCAGGCGAATAGCAGAGCCATCGCTGAAGTCAATCGGTTGTTGTACTAATCCTTTTCCGAAGGAACGGCGTCCTACGATTGTACCACGGTCATTATCCTGAATAGCTCCTGCAAAGATCTCACTGGCGGATGCCGAACTTTCATTGGTCAGCACAACCAAAGGCATTTTCTGGCAGCTGCCTGTTCCGTTGGCATAATCTTCCATGCGGGGGTATTTGCGTCCCTGGGCATAGACAATAAGTTGTCCTTCCGGCAGGAATTCATTCACCATACGCACGGCAGCCTCCATGTAACCACCGGTGTTGTCGCGCAAGTCAATAATAATTCCCTTACAATTCTGATGACTGAGTTGAGCAATAGCATTCAGCAGTTCTACATGAGTGGTACGTCCAAACTTACTGATTTGAATGTATCCATAATCATTGCTGAGCATATAAGCTGCATCAATTGTATTCTGTGGAATATCACCGCGGGTGATGACAAAGTCCAGCAAATTCTTTTCTGTAGCACGTTTGACACCCAATTTCACTTTGGTTCCTTTCGGACCTTTCAAAGTGCGCATGGCTTTCTCATTGGTCAGTTTTATTCCGGCGAACAAGCTGTCGTCTACCATGACGATGCGGTCGCCTGCCATCAGTCCTACTTTCTCGGACGGACCACCTTGAATGACACTATTCACATGAATCGTATCATCCTGAATGGTGAATTGAATACCGATACCGCTGAAACTGCCTTCCAACTCTGAATTAACTTCCTCCAGGTTCTGGGCAGGAATGTAAGTAGAGTGGGGGTCTAACTCAGCCAATATCTGTGGCATTGCTTTTTCCACAAGGTCCGTCATGTTGACGGTGTCTACATACTGGTCTTCAACAACCCGCAACAAAGCATTCAGCTTGTTGGACGAGCCATTAATAATGCCCAGCGTATTTCCGGCGAAATGCCTGGCATAAAATGTTCCGATCAGAATTCCCATTACCACGCTGATTGCAATGACGAGCGGGGTAAAGCGGGAAGAGTTTTTTGTACTCATATCTTTTAGTTGTTAGCTACGAGCTACAAGCTACGAGCGGTAGCTGGTGGTTCGTAGATTTTAGTTTATTGTTTGTTTAAGGTCTTTATTCTTTGCTTGTAGCCTGTAGCTCGTCACTTGTAGCTACATATACTACCTTGATACCTGCACGCTTCAAAAGTTCGATACCGTCTTCCAAACGGTATTTTTCGGAGTAAACCACTCGTTTGATACCTGCCTGGATAATCAGTTTTGAACATTCGATGCATGGCGAAGCGGTGACATACATAGTTGCACCGTCGCTGCTATTGTTAGAGCGTGCTATCTTCGTGATTGCATTCGCCTCGGCATGCAACACGTAAGGTTTGGTAACGTTATTATCGTCTTCACATACATTTTCAAAACCGGCAGGCGTTCCGTTATACCCGTCAGAAATAATCATTTTATCTTTGACGATGAGTGCACCTACCTGGCGGCGTTTACAATATGAATTTTCCGCCCAGATACTTGCCATACGTATATAACGCTTGTCCAGCGCTTCTTGTTTTTCTTTAGCAGAACCTTCCATAGTCTTAATTACCTGAGTTACGTTGTGGAGCGAAAGAGATGAACTTTACAGTCTGTCCTTCTTTGTAATAAATATATAAATTCTTATTATCTCCTCCATATTTGAATGCACTCTTTAGTCCATCCATAAAAGCCTTACCTAAATACTTATCTCCATCGGTGCCTCCTCCGTTTTTTATGGTAATCTTTAATTCCCGATTATCCCCATTTGCACTCCAGTCACCATTGACAGAGGCACTGGTGGCTTTCCCGCTAAAAGTCCCGATTGCTACATCGTTTACGTTAGCACCTTCAAACACTAAAGTGTAATTATCTCCTGTAATCGTTTTAAAACTTTTTTCTCTGGCATCTTGATCGTTTTGCCAGAAGTCGTACATTTTGTTTTGTCCTTCCACTGCAATGTAAGTCATGTACCAGGTTTTTCCGGTGAAGATGTCAATGACATCGTCTTCCTGATCACAAGCGCTCAATACGGGTAAGAAGAGAACGACTAACAGTAACTGTATATAGGTCTTCATCTTTTTCATTTCTTTATTCCATTTCTGATTAATAATGCATCAATAGTTGGTTCTTGTCCGCGAAAGCGTTTGTATAGTGTCATCGGATGTTCTGTTCCTCCTTTGGAAAGAATGTTTTCCCGGAAGGAAGCGGCTACTTCCGGATTGAAGATTCCTTTTTGTTTAAACAGTGAGAAAGCATCTGCATCCAGAACTTCTGCCCATTTATAACTGTAATATCCGGCAGAATAACCTCCGGCAAAGATATGCGAGAACTGTGTACTCATACAGGCATCTTCTACCATAGGAAGAATCTGTGCTTTCTTCCATGCTTCTTTTTCATAAATCTTCACGTCGCCATCAAATGGGGTGGTACGGGTGTACCATGCCATATCCAGTAATCCAAAGCTAACTTGACGCAGGCAGGCATAAGCGGCATCGAAATTAGAAGAATCTACAATGCGCTGTACCAATTCGTCCGGGATGAGTTCTCCGGTCTGATAATGTCTGGCAAATGTGTGAAGGAACTCCTTTTCAATAGCGAAGTTCTCCATGAATTGAGAGGGGAGTTCCACAAAGTCCCAATATACATTTGTACCGCTCAGGTTTTCATAGGTGGAATTTGCGAACATACCATGCAGACTATGCCCAAATTCATGCAGGAATGTTTCCAGTTCACCAAATGTCAGTAAGGCGGGTTTGTCTTTTGTCGGCTTGGTGAAGTTCATCACGATAGATATGTGCGGACGACTGTTTTCACCGGTTGCCTCGTCAATCCATTGTTCTTTATAAGAAGTCATCCATGCACCTGCACGTTTACCCTCTCTGGGATGGAAGTCTGTATAGAGCACGGACAGAAATTTACCGTCTTTGTCAAATACCTCATATGCATCCACATCCTTGTGATATACCGGGATATCGCTGTTTTTCTTGAAAGTAATGCCATACAAGCGGGTAGCCAGACCGAATACCCCTTCTTTTACCTTGCTCAGTTCAAAATAGGGACGGAGCATTTCATCATCTATCTGGAATTTCTGGTCTTTCAGTTTATGGGAATAATAAGACCAGTCCCAAGGCATCACTGTGAAGTCACTGCCTTCCAGTTGGCGTGCCAAAGCCTCTACCTCTGCATATTCTTGCTTGGCGGTGGGAGTGTAAGCATCCAGTAGCTGATCCAGCAGTTTATATACATTGCCGCTGTTTTCTGCCATTCGCTCTTGCAGGTTATATTCAGCAAAACTGCTGTATCCCAAAAGTTGCGCAATAGCCAGGCGGGTATTAACGAGCTTCTTTACAATCTCCAGATTGTTGGTTTCATTGTCATGGGTACATTTGGTATTATATGCCATATAAAGCTTACAACGTAAATCGCGGTTACTGGCATACGTCATAAACGGGCTATAACTGGGGGCCTGCAAGGTGAATACCCATCCTTCCACACCTTTTTCTTTGGCAGTTTCTGCGGCTGCATCAATGGCGCTTTGCGGCAGGCCGGCAAGTTGTGCAGGGTCTGTCAGTACCAGTTTATAGTCGTTGGTTTCTTTCAGGTTGTTTTCTCCGAATTGCAGGGTTAGCAGGCTGAGTTCTTTGCTCAGAGCACGGTATTGCTCTTTGGCTTCTCCTTCGAGATTAGCTCCGCTGCGAACAAAGCTATTGTACACCTTCTCCAGCAGCTTGCTTTGCTCGGGAGTAAGATTAGCCTGGTCTTTCTGGTCATACACTGCCTTAATACGTGCAAATAACTTCTCATTCAGAGTGATGTTATTACCATGTTCGCTCAACAACGGCATGATGTTTTTTGCCAGTTCCTGCATGTCATCGTTGGTTTCCGCGCTCAGCAGATTGCCGAATACAGTGCTGACTTGGTTCAATAGTTCGCCGGATTTCTCGTAAGCAGCGACCGTGTTGGCGAATGTAGCCGCTTCCGGATTATTGGTAATAGCATCAATCTCCGCATTGTGACGGTTGATACCTTCACGAATGGCGGGTTCATAATGTTCGGTCTTTATCTTTTCAAACGGGATAGTACCGTGAGGCGTAGAATACTTTTCAAAAAAAGGGTTTTGAGCCTGTATTATATTCATAAAGCAGAGTAATGTTAGCGTTAGTTTTAATTTTATCATACTTACTTAGGTTCGGTAAAAATAATCTAACCGCAAAAGTGCAAAAAAAATAGCTGATTTAATGAATAACCCGTTGTATTTTAACAAAAAACAGGCAACCTCGTCGAGATTGCCTGTTTTAAATATTATTTTGTACTCTGCTTATTAGTTGTTAACTGAAGCCATGTGAGCGATCAAGTCAAGAACCTTGTTAGAGTAACCGATTTCGTTGTCATACCAAGATACAACTTTTACGAAAGTATCAGTCAAAGCGATACCAGCTTTTGCATCGAAGATAGAAGTACGAGCGTCACCCAAGAAGTCAGAAGAAACTACTGCATCTTCAGTGTAACCCAGAATACCCTTCAATTCGCCTTCTGAAGCTTCTTTCATAGCAGCACAGATTTCTGCGTAAGTAGCCGGTTTTGCCAAGTTAACTGTCAAGTCAACTACAGATACGTCCAAAGTCGGAACACGCATAGACATACCAGTCAATTTGCCGTTCAAAGCAGGGATTACTTTACCTACAGCCTTAGCAGCACCAGTAGAAGACGGGATGATGTTGCCAGAAGCAGCACGACCACCTCTCCAGTCTTTCATAGAAGGACCGTCAACTGTCTTCTGAGTAGCAGTTGTAGAGTGAACTGTAGTCATCAAACCATCCAAGATACCGAACTTGTCGTTCAATACTTTAGCGATAGGAGCCAAACAGTTAGTAGTACAAGAAGCGTTAGATACGAATTGAGTACCTTTCACGTATGTTTTTTCGTTTACACCGCAAACGAACATCGGGGTGTCATCTTTAGAAGGAGCAGACATTACTACATATTTTGCACCAGCTTCGATGTGAGCTTGAGCTTTGTCTTTGCTCAGGAACAAACCAGTAGATTCAACTACGTATTCTGCACCTACAGCATCCCATTTCAAGTCAGCCGGGTTTCTTTCTGCAGTGATGCGGATAGCTTGGCCGTTAACGATCAGCTTGCTGTTTTCAACATCTGCTTCGATAGAGCCGTTAAACTGACCGTGCATAGTGTCATACTTCAGCATGTAAGCCAAGTAATCTACCGGGCAAAGGTCGTTAATACCAACGATTTGAATATCGTTTCTTTCCATTGCAGCGCGGAATACGAAACGTCCGATACGTCCGAATCCATTAATACCTACTTTAATCATTTTGTTTAAACTTTTAAGGGTTTTATAATATTTGTTCAAATATCTCTCTTCTCTTGCGCATTTATTTCTGAAATGCGGTGCAAAAGTAAGAAAATGTTTTTATATTCGCACTTAATTTTATAATTAAATAATGGAAGTGATGGGAAAAAGTTCATTTTTACAAGATTTTAAATCATTTGCCATGAAAGGCAATGTGATAGACATGGCTGTCGGTGTAATCATCGGTGGCGCGTTTGGTAAAATTGTATCTTCTGTGGTGGCAGATATTATCATGCCGCCTCTCGGTTTATTGGTGGGAGGTGTGAACTTTACGGACCTGAAGTGGGTGATGAAACCTGCCGAAGTTGTGGACGGTAAAGAGATTGCCGCTGTAACCTTGAATTATGGAAATTTCCTGCAAGTGACGTTTGACTTTCTCATTATTGCTTTTTCTATTTTCCTGTTCATCAAATTGCTGACCAGGCTGACGGCTAAGAAGGAGGCGGAAGTTCCCGCAGCACCTCCTGCTCCTCCTGCACCTAGTAAAGAAGAAGTCTTACTGACGGAAATCAGGGATATCTTGAAAGAAAAACGATAAAAAGAACAAAAAATAATCCTCACTGTACCCGGTCCGTGTCTGGCCCGTACCTGGTCCGTATCCGGTCCAAACGCTTAGGTACGGAGCAAATACGGATCTGATACGGTTCGGGTAATAGGCGGTAGGAAAAATGGGACAATTCATTCCCTGTCAGCAAGGAGTTAACTTCCTGTCGACAAGAAATTAACTCTTTGTTGACAGGAAGTTAACTCCTTGTAATATCTTGATTATCAGCAATGTTTTTAAAGCTGATTTTACTGTGTTCTATGTGTCTTTCCGGCTACCAAATTCATTAATTATGTTATGAAATATAGATTTTCTGGCTATTATTCCCGTTATTTTCTTACTTTTTTCTACTTTTGCGGAACATTTTAATTAAATCCATACAGATTATATGCAAGAAAAGATTGTCATTCTTGATTTTGGTTCGCAGACTACGCAGCTTATAGCCCGTCGTGTCCGTGAATTGAATACGTATTGCGAAATTTTACCTTATAATAAGTTCCCGGAGGGGGATGAGAGTGTAAAGGGGGTTATTCTTTCGGGAAGCCCGTTCTCTGTATACGATGAAAGTGCATTTAAAGCTGATCTGAGTGAAATTCGTGGAAAGTATCCTATTCTGGGTATCTGCTACGGTGCGCAGTTTATCGCTTATACCAATGGCGGCAAGGTGGAACCTGCCGGAAGTCGTGAGTACGGACGTGCACATTTGAGCTCTTTTGACAAAGACAATGTGCTGTTCAAGGACGTGAAGGAAAATACACAGGTGTGGATGAGTCACGGAGATACAATTACGGTTATCCCTTCCAATTTCAAAAAAATAGCTTCAACGGATAAGGTGGCGATTGCTGCTTATCAGATAGAGAACGAAAAGGTGTGGGGAGTACAGTTCCATCCGGAAGTATTTCACAGCGAAGATGGCACGCAGATGCTGAAGAATTTCGTGGTGGATGTTTGCGGTTGCAAACAGGACTGGAGTGCTGCTTCCTTTATTGAAACAACGGTTGCCGAATTGAAGGAACAGTTGGGTGATGATAAGGTGGTTCTTGGTTTGAGCGGTGGTGTGGATTCTTCCGTAGCTGCTGTATTGCTGAATCGCGCTATCGGTAAGAACCTGACTTGTATCTTCGTAGATCACGGTATGCTCCGTAAGAATGAGTTCAAGAATGTACTGCACGATTATGAATGTCTCGGTCTGAATGTTATCGGTGTGGATGCCAGTGCCAAGTTCTTTGCAGAACTGGCAGGTGTAACGGAACCTGAGGAAAAGCGTAAGATTATAGGCAAGGGTTTTATCGAAGTATTTGATGAGGAGGCCCATAAGATTAAAGATGTGAAATGGCTGGCACAGGGTACGATTTATCCTGACTGTATCGAGTCCCTTTCCATTACCGGTACGGTTATTAAGAGCCATCATAATGTAGGTGGTTTACCTGAAAAGATGCACCTGAAACTTTGTGAGCCGCTTCGCTTGTTGTTTAAAGATGAAGTTCGCCGTGTAGGTCGCGGATTGGGTATGCCTGAACATCTGATTACTCGTCATCCTTTCCCCGGACCCGGTCTGGCTGTGCGTATTTTGGGTGATATTACTCCGGAGAAAGTGGCTATTCTGCAAAATGCGGATGATATCTTTATTCAGGGATTGCGTGACTGGAAAGTGAAAGAAGCTGATGGTAGCGAAACTTCTCTTTATCATCAGGTTTGGCAGGCGGGTGTTATCTTGCTTCCCGTGCAATCAGTTGGTGTGATGGGAGATGAACGTACGTATGAACGTGCCATTGCGCTGCGTGCTGTGACTTCTACGGATGCTATGACGGCAGACTGGGCACATTTGCCTTACGAATTCCTGGGTAAGGTTTCCAATGATATTATTAATAAGGTGAAAGGGGTGAACCGTGTAACCTATGATATTTCGTCAAAACCGCCTGCAACGATAGAGTGGGAATAGGATTATTCTTTTTAAGAGTGTATATAAATAGCCTCAACTGTATAAAGTTGGGGCTATTTTAATCTATGTTTATGATTTAATGTTCTGAAAAGAAGTTGAATAAGCATCTTTTTTCTTGCAGATGTTATATAAGTGTTATATATTTGTGATACATAATATAACAAATGTAAGATATATGGAGGCAGCGATAGATAGAAAACAAACAGCGTTTCGGCTCAGTACGGATTTGCTTGACCGTCTTAGACTGGCGGCAAAAAAACAGAATAGAAGTCTGAATAACTTTGTAGAGAGTATCCTTATGGATGTTGTTTACAATGAGCCGAATGAAGAAACTAAAGAGGCTATAGCGGAAGCGAAGGCAGGCGAGTTTGCTGGTACAATTGATATGGAGAACTTCGATACATTTATGAAGTCTATAAAAAATATTGAATGAAAGAACTTCGTTATAGTACTAAAGCCAGAAAGGACTTGAAAAAGTACAGGAATAATTCTCGAAAAATGCAAAAACTATACGAACTATTGAATTTGCTTATTAAAGATATAGAAATACCCGAAACATTTCTGCCGCATAAGCTTATAGGACAGTATAAAGGTTGTATGGAATGTCATATTGAGGGAGACTTTTTATTAATATGGATTGATGAAGATCGTAATTATATAGACGTAATCAGGTTGGGAAGTCATTCTGAATTGTTTGAATAGTGATGTCCGGATCATTCTTACCGCGTAAATATACGGATGGAGATACTCCGAACTGTTTCTTGAAGCATTTACTGAAATAGAATGGGTCTTCGATACCTATCTTGTAAGATACCTCTGCCACTGTATAACGATTTTCAAGTAAAAGTTCGGCAGCTTTCTTCATGCGGATGATACGCATGTATTCATTGGGGGAATAACCGGTTATTCCACGTACCTTGCGATAAAAGGTTGAACGCCCCAGTCCCATTACTGAAGCAAGGTCATCTACGGCGAATTCACTGTTACTAATCTGTTCTTCCAGAATAGCCTGAAGCTTATCGGCAAATTGTTTGTCTTTCTCTGACGTACAGATAGCAGGAGTTATCATTCCCGGATCATCCGAGAATTTCTTCCGTAACTTTTCACGTTGCTTTATCAGTTGGAATGCTCTTGCCAGCAATAGCTTGGGACTGAATGGTTTGGTGATATATGCATCCGCTCCGCTTTCCACGCCTTTCAGGTGATTTTCCGCTGAGCTCATAGCCGTTAATAATATAATAGGTATATGACTGGTATCGAAATCATTTTTAAGTTTGCGGGTGACTTCGAATCCCGTAAGCCCCGGCATCAATACGTCGCAGATGATGAGATCAGCATCGTAAGTACGTGCGCGTTCCAAGCCTGAAAGTCCGTCCGCTTCAGTTACCACCTCAAAATAAGGTTTGAACTCTTCTTTCAGGAACTCACGTACATCGTTGTCATCCTCGATGATCAACAGTTTGTACTGATTTGAAGGAGTTTTTTCCTCTGCAATATCTACGTCCGGAATGTTTTCCTCTTCATAGCTTTCCTGCCGGTATGCCTTTTCTTCCAGAAAGGCATCGTGAGGAATCAGGAAGTCTTTCTCTTCATATACACTGGTGTCGGTGGGGAGTGAAACCGTGAAAACAGATCCTCCCCCCTGATTCTCATCGTAAGTAATGCTGCCTTTATGAACATTTACAAGTTCGTGTGTCAGGTGCAATCCTATTCCGGTGCTGTTACTTGAGAAGTTGCTTTGCATGAAACGTTTGAACAGTTCTCCCCGTTTCTCTTTAGCAATGCCTATTCCTGTGTCTGCTACGAAAATTTCCAGACATTTCTTATGCTCGTCCACTATGGCTGAAAGTGTGACTTTACCATTGCTTGGAGTATATTTGAAAGCATTGGACAATAAATTATAAACCACTTTGTCCAGATTTCCTTTGTCGATAAACATTTTATAGGAAGCTACCGAAGGTTGGAAACGGAAATCCATGTTTTTAGAGGCCGCTGTGTCCTTAAAACTTAAAAATATCTCATGAAGGAAGCCCATGACATCTGTTTCTTCCAAAGAAAGGGCCAGTTTGTTGTTTTGCATTTTTCTGAATTCCAATAACTGATTAATCAGGCGCAACATACGCTGTGTACTTTTATTCATGACTTTCAGTGAATTGGTCATTTCCTTGGGAACTTTGTCTATACTTTGTATTTTTTCTAACGCCCCTTGTATTAAGGTCAGGGGAGTACGGAATTCATGTGAGATATTCGTAAAGAATACAAGCTTATATTCCGTCAGTTGTTTTTCTACCTGCACTTTATTACGCAAAAGATTGAAATCACGCACCAACTTGTAGGTGATGTAAAGCGCAACTATAAACAATAGGGTATAAATGAGGAATGCCCAGGATGTTTGCCAAAAGGGAGGAGCTATTGTAATTTTCAGAACGGCCTCCTGATCGCCTGAGATGCCGGTAGCATTGCAGACTTTTACATGCAGACTGTACTTACCCGGTGGTAGGTTTTTGTAAGATGCAAAGCTGAGCGGAGAGGGCTTGCTCCATTCTTTATCATAATTCTCTAAACGATAAGTATAGGTATAACTGTTTATTTTCGAATAATCGAATGTCGTGAAATCTATTACGAATGATCTTTGAAAATACTTCAATTCTATTTCATCTGTGTACATCATGGCGCTGCTTAACGGTGAATCAGTATCTCCCGGGCGCATGGATATTCCGTTGACTTGCAGATTAGTGAAAGTAACCACCGGATTGAGAGCAAAATTAATTCCTGTTTGTCCGGGGTTGATTACCAGCAATCCGTAGTTGGTACCAAATAGTAAACTGCCATCTTTACTGACGCATGAACTATTGTCACTATATACATCTCCCAGTGTATAAGCCGAGGAGAAGAAGTTTTCGAAAGCCCGCGTTTCAGGAGTGAAGCGTGAAATACCATATTCGGTTGCGATCCACAGTTTTCCTTGCCTGTCTTCTGCAATAGCCTGAACCATGTTGTTTACCAATCCATTGTTGGTATCATAATGTTTGAATTCCAAATTTTTATAGCCATTATCCGGGGTACACATGCTTAAGCCGCCGCCTGATGTACCGATCCATATCCGGCCTTTAGTGTCCTGATAGATACATTTTATCTCATTGCTGAGTAGTTTCCCATTATTGTAATTGTAGGTCAGGTAGTTCGTGGAATTGGCTATCAGAGAGTCCGGATGAAACACAGATACTCCGTCGCTGTTTCCTATCCACATCCATCCGTTTTTATCTTCCATGATGGCGCGTGTTCGTCGCTGTCCGAAACTTTTGTTCAGAAAATGCCGGAAGGTATATCCGTTTTCACCTTTGACGGCTAAATCCAGTCCGCCTCCGAAAGTTCCTATCCACATTCTCCCTTTCCGGTCGCAGTATAAGATGAAGATATTATTATTGCTGATGGATGAAGCATTCCCGGATTGGTTGGTATACCATTTATCACCAATGCGAAGCCCTTCGCCACGACTTCCCATCCATACGGTTCCTTCATTATCTTCGGCTATCGCATATATATTGGAGTTGAAATGAAGTTTCTTTTTCTGTGTCTTCATTTGCGGATCATAGACAATAACTCCTCCGCCCCGGGTACCAATGCAAATATCATCATTTTTTAACCGGGTAATCATACGTACGGTGTTTGAACGGTCTGACAAAGAGACTGCCTCCGGAAAAATGCGCTTTATTCCTTCATTTAAAATCGTCAGGCGCGCTATTCCGGCATATTCGGAACTAACCCAGATAGCACCTGAACTATCTTCCATCAGATATTGCAGATAATTGGAACTGATATGGCTGAAGCCGTCAATCTGAAAGTCGAAATGTTGGAGTTCTTCTGTAAGGGTATCGTAGGCAAACAGTCCGTTGCCATAGGTGGATATCCAGATGATGCCTCGGGAATCGTGTACTACGTGATAGCGTTCCATATCCACGTAGTTTAATTTGTCGGGAGTGGAGAGTTGAAGAGTCTTGAGGGCGCGGGTCTTCGAGTTGACATACCACACCTTACCGGTATTGTTATAGATCCAGAAGTTACCGAGATTGTCCGTCAGGACATTTCCGTTTTTAATGTCCAATTCTGCCTGACGGTGGATTCGGTTTGTTTTTGTATTGAACAGGTATCCTCCGTTCGAAGTGAATATAACCCAGTCATCTTGCAGACAAAGCGTGCCGTATATGGTCAGGGCACTTTTCTCTTTTTGTAAATGGCCAACTGTTACGCTTGGCTTGTTTTCTTCTTTTTTAGAGATGATACCGTTTGTTGACAGGAAAAAGATATCCTTTCCGAAAGATTGTGCGGCAAAAGTATTGCGCTTTTCAACCAGTATAGTCTTATCACCGGTTACCTGCACTACGCCACAATCGGTACCTATCCAGATATTTCCCTGCTCATCCGGGTATACATAAGCGACACTGTCTGAGGGAAGATTACCTAAAGATTTTCTAAAACTGACGGAAGAAAATGCTTCGTTTTGATAAGTCACCCGTCGGCAGCCGTTCCGGCTGTTCCATAGCCATACGTCACCATTGGCGGCTTCTGCCTTGCGGTCGTAGTTTTGTCTGTATTCGCCACAGCCGGTGAAATCTACGAAACAATCTTTTCTTAGATCGTAGCAATTGAAGAATTCTCCGGAAGTTTCTATCCACAGGAAACCATTCTTATCCTCGCTGATGGTTCTGGCGTGATTGGTCGACAGGGAGATCCGGTTGTTACCGGATTCGCTTTCCGGGAGGAAAGTGACAAATGAATTGCCATCGTAGCGGCTGAGACCATTCAGGGTTCCCATCCAGATAAATCCTTTGCTATCCTGGAATATGTAACAGATGGAATTGTTGGCCAGTCCGTTTGTGGTTGTCATGTGCGTAGAGCGCACTTCGATGGATGCAGAAATACTAAGGAGGCTAACTAGCAAAGATATACACGTAAGCAGGATATGCTTTTTCATACTTCATAGATTTTAGTGCGAAACAAAAATACGGAAAAAGTGCATTGTAACAGACTATCAATGCACTTTTGTTTTTTAATCCATGTGGAACACTTCAGGCAGGGGGATGGTTACCGGAGAATTGTCGGGATTCACCTTCATGATATCTGCCATATAATCCCACCATTTTTGTACAATAGGGTTGGCACCCATATCTTGCGAGGATTCTTCGCCTTTCGTTTTCTGGCAGGCAAAGAGGATGTTGGTTTCTTTGTCCCAGTAGATGGAGTAATCATACACTCCACCGTCGGACAACATCTTTTTCAATTCCGGCCAGATGGCCGCATGTCTTCTTTCATATTCCTTTTCGTAGCCGGATTTCAGGAACATTTTGAATGCTTCTCTTTTCATGGTAACTTTGATTTATAGTGAGCTAATTGGAATCGGTCACACTGAAAATCGGTTCTTGTGTTTTCTGTTCGGTGCGGTAGAACTGAATGGCGCTGTCATTCATCTTCGGATGTTGTTTATTTAGCAAATTGATCATTTCGGCACCTGCCCAGATCACAGGACCATAGCCGTGCGCGGCATACACATTGACCGGACGATAATAATAGAAAGCCGGATCGAATGCCATGCCGGTGCCTACACAAGTTCCTTCCACCTGTCCTTCTGCATTGATCTGTGTGGAGACGGCTTGCCAACCCAATTGAGCAACCGGGCCGTAGGCCATTGCATCCAGCCATCCTTGGTTGATGGCATGGGCGATGCAATATACATAGATGGCTGTTGCTGAAGTTTCCAGATAAGAGTCATTCCGGTCCAATAACTGATGCCAGAGTCCTTCTCCACTTTGGCAGGCAGCTAAACCACGAACATGTTCGCGAAACAGCTCCATGAGTTTTGCACGCTGAGGATAATTTTCCGGCATTACGTCCAGTACTTCGGTCATGGTGAGCAAAGCCCAGCCATTGGCACGTCCCCAATGGAAAGCCGGGTGATCTTGCATACCTTCTACCCAACCGTGGCGGAATAGTTTCTTTTCCGGTACCCACATCCGTTCTGCAAACTGGAATATCTGCCTGGTAGCTTCTGCAAGGTAATTGGGCTTATTATCTTTGGCCAATCTAGAATACCAGGCAACAGGCGGAATCCCCATAAACATATCGTCCAGCCACAATGTATTGTATTGGGGACGGATACGGGCGAAAGTTCCGTCGGCAAGGCGGTATTCCTTGTTCAAGATAAAGTCGAGGTAATTGTCTATCAAAGGATAGAGATTAAGAGATTGATCTTGTAATTGGGCTTTGATCATGGCTGCACATACGGCTCCGGCATCATCGAGGGCATGGGGAGTCAGAATTTGCTTCATTTGCGGATCAACCTGGCCACTTTTCTCTTGTAATTCCCGGAAATGCGGCGCTACTTCTGCAAGGAAATTAAATCGGTCAGTGACGTATTTCATGTAGTTGGCGTCTCCCGTAGCTTTGGCGGCGGCCATCATGGCAGAGTACGTAACTCCCCATTCATAACTGGCAAGGCGGAAAGCGCCCCTTTCCAGCTGTGCATCAGCCGGTAGGTTCTTGTAATCTGTGATTACCTTTCCGGTCTTTTCACTAACAACGCGGGTAGGAGTGTTCTTTTCCAGATAGCGGAGTATGCGGTCGATGTCTGTCTTTATTTCTGTAGTCGTAAGTTCTTTATAAGGGACTTTGTAGGCCGGTTGTAATAGATGCAACGGAGTGTTGGAGTCATTTATTACTTCTTTCTTTTTTTGGGCGTAGATACTGATACCGGTTAACAACAAGGCACCTGTTAGGCAAAGAGTCTTAATATTCATAACTTATAGTTCTTTATCTTTTGGGTTATTACTTAAAATTATATCCTCTGAACCACCCTTTCAGGTCCGGACCGAAATAGAAACCGGGTTGGGTAGGCTGGTTGTAAGCTACGTTCTGTGTGGCAATGCTGATACGATACACCGGATCTTCCAGGAAAGTATGGAAGCGGTAATCAGTGACTATCGGAGAGACATAAAGACGGAGAGCGGTGTTGTCTTCCGTGCGGAGGAGAACTTCCTCACGCCAGTCACCGATAATGTCGCCTTGCAGACAGGGAGTTGCTTTGGTGCCGCTGTTTGATGCGGCTCCGGTGAAAGTAGCCAGTGGTTTGCAAACGCCGGCTTTCCAGTCGTATTTGGAAACTACATTCTTATCCAGCAATTCACGAAGCAGATCTCCATCCCACCATACAGCCATGTTGGTAGAAAAGCTTTCTATATCCGGATTGATTACTTCTCCTTTAATATTACGTAGTCCTTTCGATTCCCACGACCACATTTCCACACCCGGATTCGTCGGGTCGATATCAGCTGCCATACAACGTCCTACATCTGTACCACTTTTTATCTGGAACAAAACCTTGCCCGTTGCCGCATCACGGAAACTTGAGCCGTCTCTTTTATTTTCGTGGCAATCCCATACCTGGAGTCCTTTCATTGTAGGGGAGAATTTCGTCAGATGTATGGCATCCCCGTGTCCCATTCCGGTGGAATAAAGCCCTTTACCATTATTATCAATAGCGCAGGAACCGTAGATGATTTCATCACATCCGTCTCCATCTACATCGCCTACACGAAGATTGTGATTGCCTTGACCTGCATAAGCTTCATTTCCGGGAGTGTTACTATCGAATACCCAACGTTGCTTTAGTTCTTTTCCGTTCCAATCGAAAGCGGCAAGTACTGCACGTGTATAATATCCGCGGCACATGACTGCACTGGGATGAACGCCATCCAGATAAGCCACGGCTGCCAGGAAACGGTCGCTACGATTGGCACGGTTATCTCCCCAATCTTCCAGTTGTCCGCGTTCGGGAATATAGTCGATTGTCTTCATGGCTGCTCCTGTAAGTCCATTGAAGACGGTGAGGTATTCATTGCCTGTCAGGATACGTCCCTGATTGCGCAAAGGATCTCCCTGACGTGGTTTACCGCGGGGATCTTCTTTAGCGAAGTCGCCGCCGGTGGGTTGTGTAGGGTCTCCTGGTTCACGATAATCGGCAGAGGCATCTCCGATGATCTTTCCCTGGCCATCAATAGTGCCGTCGGAAGTTTTCATGATGATTTCGGCACGTTCGTCCCCATCGAAGTCATAAACCATGAACTGGGTGTAGTGTGCACCTGCACGGATATTGCGTCCCATATTAATGCGCCAGAGTCTTTCACCGGTTAGACGGTAGCAATCAAAGAATACATTGCCTGTATACCCGTCGTGGGCATTGTCATGAGCATTTGAAGGGTCCCATTTGAGAATGATCTCATATTCTCCGTTACCATCTACATCTCCGATGGAAGCATCATTGGGAATATACGTATATTTTTGTCCCGCAGGAGTTATGCCATCTGTCGGAGGCTCAAGAGGAATATTGATATAGCCTGTCGGTGCGTTGGCAGGCAAGGTGTAGCTACCTTCGATGTGTCCGGTTTCTGCACCATTTACAACTGGTTTTATGGTATAAGTAGCTGCTTTCTTACTTTTATATGTATCCCGATAAAAGGTTCCTGTTGTGGCAGGTACTTCAGCTACTTTCTTTCCGTCACGATAGAGGTTGAAAGAAGTGTTTACTGGATCGGAAGAGAGATATCGCCAGGAAACAGCTACTTCTGACTGGTTTTCGCGGATAGCTACCACACCTCTTCCCAGCTTTTCCTTTTGCAGCTTCGAATAGTCATAAGCCGGAGCATTAGCCGCTATTTTGTATCTTGGTGCAGTCAGGGCACCGGATACTCCGATGGAGATCACTGTAATTGCTGCAATACTTGTCAAGAATTTTAAAGAAAGTTTTTTCATAATACTTGTAGTTTTCATTAGTTGCAAAATTACGACTTCATACGGGATCTTTCCATGGACTAATATGCAATATTTATGGAATATCGTACAATTATCGGCTCATCTTAGAATTTATTGCCATAGATTTTCCTTAAACTCAATCTCAACGATACGTAGCTCGTGGTTAGCTTTATCCCCATTCTTGGCTTTGAATAGATCCAGTTCATTGGCGACAGGAGCAGCTACTTCTACAATTTGTCCGAAAGCATCTCCTTCTTTGCTGGCTCCCTTCAGACGGACGGTAATCTCGTCGGTTAATACGGGCTTCACTTTCAGATGGACATATCCCAGACTTTTTGCAGTTTCTCCATTCCAGATCAGTTCGTCACCTGCATAAATTTCCAGCGGGTAGCTGCGCATACGCCACCCGGTCAGTTTCAGACACACTTCATCTACCCGTGCAGCACGCTCCAGATGATAAGTAATCCAGGCAGTGTTTACTTTACCGTCATTTTTCCATTCGCTCAGTTCATTATCATCAAAGCTATGGACGGCATCTTCATTATTGGCACCTGCCACGGCGGATAAAACGGCAATATCTACCTTGGTATCTTTGTAAGAAGGTGTGAGTGGAGTTTCTCCGCGGGTTAACCAGCCTTCCAGTTCATTTCCGGGGATATATTTGCTTAGCCCGTCTTTCATTTCTACCGGTAAGGATGAAAGACTGATTTCAGCTGGTTTCAAGCCATCTGCTTTCGCTGTTATGCGGACTTTTCCTGCGGTAGTCAGAGAGCGGAGCAGGGCACGGTTGATGCCACATTCTACGGGCAAATCTTTTGAAAGAATATAGTTGTCTTTTCCTTGTGCGATGCCTCCACACCATTCGGCAGGGCCTTCCACTTCAAAATGTATCAGATCATTGGCTAACGGGCAACGTCTTCCATGCTTATCCATAACTTCTACCTGAAGTAACACCATGTCTGCACCGTCCGCTTTCCATCCGTCAGGGCTCTGAACACAAGTCAGTCTGATTTCTTCCGGCTTTCCTGCCGTTTGTAGTTCCGTACGGCAACATTCTTTGCCTGTTTCATCATAGCCTATGGCTTCCAGCTTTCCTGTTTCGAACTGTACATCTTTGAAAGTATACAGGAAATGATATTCCCGTTCACCTTCTCCCAAAGATTTTCCGTTCAGGAAAAGTTCTACTTTGTCAGCACCGGAAACCACATATACCGGTTTTATTACATCTTCTTTGTAGTTCCAGTGTCCGATGATGTGAATGCGCGGCTGCTCTATATCTACCCAACCGTCCCACATCACCTGATGGGTATAAAATGCATCCTTTGGAATACGCATGGCATCTGTCACTCCGCTGCGACGATAGTTTTCTTCACCCCGGAAGTGGGTATTTGTATCCGAGAAGATAATTTTCACTCCACCTGAACTGATACGTGTACCTGTCCCCGGACGTTCCTGCCAATAGTCGAACCAGCGGCGTATATTTTCAACAGCCAGTATATCCTGATTATGGTTGTAGTCGCTTGCATCCTTTCCACGGTACAGTGGTCCGGCACCTTCTTTATGGTAAGGATAGCTGTATTCATCCCAATACTTGCGCAGTCCTTCGTCACGGCTGTATTCCATAGCCCACATGGGGTGGCGGGCACTTTTGTTGATGTAAAGCATTTCACCGCCATATTCAGCTTCCCGTATATCCAGCATCTCGCGCGATCCGATGGCTCGTCCACCGTGCGGATCATATTCGTCACGTATGGCTTTCATTTCCAACATATGCTCACGGCTGATGGATTCATTTCCCGATTCATAGAAAAGGATGCTCGGATTGTTACGATTGTATATGATAGCATCGCGCATCAGTTCTTTCCGTTGCTCCCATTGCCTGCCGACACAGTCCTTTTCAGCGTCACCTGCCGGCATAGCTTGAATCAGTCCTACACGGTCGCACGATTCAACGTCCTGTTTCCAGGGGGTGACGTGCATCCAGCGAACCAGATTGGCATTACATGCTGTCATTAATCCATTGCTGTAATCGCTTAACCAGGCCGGTATGCTCATACCTACTCCCGGCCATTCGTTGCTGGTTCGTTGTGCGAAACCTTTCATTTGCAGTACACGGTCGTTCAGCCAGATTTTACCATCACCGAAGCGTGTCTTGCGAAATCCTGTGCGGGTGGATACTTCATCTACTTTCTTATTATCTACCCACAGACTGGTCTTTATTGTATAAAGATATCCGTAACCCCAACTCCAGAAGTGCAGGTTTTCCACTTCTGCCGCCGCTTTCAGTGTAGCGGTTTCTCCGGGTTTCACCAATACCGGTTCACAGGAAAAAGCCTTCACTGTATTTTTGTCCCGGTCTATCACTTCCACTTGGTAGGAGACAAGCTTATTCTTCCGGTGTTCATTCTTTATTTGAGATTCCGCATGAATGGTTGCCTTGCGCGACTTCACATGGATATCGTCAGCATATACATATACGCCTGTTGTTTTCAGATTGCTATATAAGGGGAGGGTTTGATAGAGTTTATCCGTGACGTGCAACCATACATTTTTAGGTATCCCACCATAATTGGCATTGAAGTTCCGGTTGTTCCACTGATACTTGGTATCCGTATTCCGTTCTTTGTAATCCCAGTTATTGTCAATGCGGATGGCGATTACATTTTCCTGTCCATATTTTATATGAGGTGTCAGGTCGAAACCGACGGCCATAACTCCGTTCTCGTGGAAGCCGATGTATTTGCCATTGATATAGAAATCAGCACCCTGACGTACACCTTCAAATTCGATAAAGACTTTTTTCTGGTGATTGTTTGCGGGGAGGCGAAAATGTTTCCGATACCATACGATGGTATCTGTCAGTTGTTCAATGCTCAGTCGGAAAGCTTCGTTTTCATTGAAAGCATAAGGTAATGTCACTTCTTTCCAATCCGCATCCGCATAATTTATTTTTTCTGCTCCGGATTTATCTCCTACGGATAGTAACCAACCTGAATTGAAATTATATTTATCCCGTGATTCGGAAGCTGCCGCATGTAAACTTGTCCATAGAAAGGTCAGCAAAAATATGGAAAATAGGTGTTTCATAGTTTTATCTCTTTTTGATTAGAATACAAAAGTACGGTAAAATATATTATTCCTCACTATGCATAATAAAACAAAACGAGTTCTGGGTATTTACTCCCAAAACTCGTTTGTCTGTTCTGTAGAATCAATTAATAACCGGGATTCTGCAGGGCGTCCTTTTCCTCTTTGCTCAGAGCACTGCCGGATGCATTGGTAATACCATCCAGGAATGATTGTGGAATGGGGCGATAATAGTGTTTAGATGAATTAAACTCACCGATACCTCTGGATACACCATCATTAAATTTGTGCCAGCGTGTGTCTAATGTTTTGGTACGTGCCAGGTCTTCCCAGCGGAGCAACTCACCGCAAAGTTCACGAGTACGTTCATTCAATAAGAAACACATCATCTTGTCTGCATTACTGCTACAACCTAATTCTGTATAGATAGGTGCATCTGCAGAAGAGTTATAAACATCTTCTACACTGCTTAGTATCATTGCATTCTTGGTGGAAGCCGTTGTTTCCTGTCCTTCCATATTATTGGATTCATAGTAAGTATTGGCATCAGAATAGATTGCACCGTCAGCGGAATAACCTCCACCTTTGCCGGAGCAATAAGAATTGTTCTTGTATGACTGACCGCCATCTACATTTTTGCTACGATCTTCGCCGGCCGCATAGCCTGCACGTTCACGAAGTTTGTTGATCCATTCGATTGCATTGCTATAATTAGACTCACCCTTACGGATATAGGCTTCTGCAATCATCAGAACGTCATCGGCCGAACGGGCGATAATGGCGTCGCGTGTACCGAACTGCGAAGCGATCGAGTTACGATATCCATCGCGGAATTTGGACAAAGCTACAGAACGTTTGTGAGGAATGATACCATAATAGTTACCTGTATAAGAGGATACATTCCAGCTATGAGCTTGGCTTTTGAAATAGCGAACATAAGTATGGGTATTACAAATAACACCGTTTTTCAGCACATTCTGAGTCGGATCATTCACATACGATTCATAACGGGTATCTCCCGGATTATTCACGATATATTTGAGACCAAGCTCACCAGCAACAAAACGTTTATCGCCTTCTTTCGCTCCTGCGGGAGCATATCCGCTGGCAATGTCTTCTTTAGTCCAGGTGGGTGCACCGTTTGTATCGTTCGCTCCGTAACAGGTGATGAATGATTTCCAGAAGCGAGAGTCGTTTATGCGGTCAAACACCTGCATGGTATATTCGGTTGCACTGACATACGAGAATTCACGTCCTCCTGAGATATCACGTTTGGTTCCCGCCATATCTTGATATACGGAAGGATAGTAAAGATGCATTTGATTACCGTAGCGTCCCCATGTGGCTTCGTCATTGGAGAATTGAGCGGCTAAAATAACTTCACTTACTTTTTCATTCGCTCCATTGGGCTCATTATAATCCCACAGTTCTACATAGTTAGTGCACAGGGGATGTGCTGCAACTACTTCCTGTCCGTATTTGATGACAGCATCAAGGTCAGTTGATACATAACTGCTGTTCCAGCCGCTATACAATTCTGAAGCACGGAATAAATGGGCTTTTGCCAGGAAATGTGCGGCGGCATATTTCGTGATGCGCCCTGTCGCTTCCCCTTTTTGAGGCAATAATCTATACGCCTCTTCCAGGTCTGCTATAATTTGAGCGTAGATTTCTTCTTCACTGTTGCGTGTAAAGTAAGTCTCTGCACTGGTTGAAGGAGTCAGTTTCAAGGGGACTCCTCCGAATTGCTTTACCAATTCAAAATATGCATAGGCTCTTAAGAAATAACCTTCTCCCAAACGGGTATTGTACGTTGCACTACTCTGATTATAGTATTGCGGCATATTGCTGATAATGATATTTGCCGGTTCTACTAATCCATAATAATTATCCCACATCGGCTGGTTGGCTCCGTTCTCAGAAGAATTTAAGTCCTGGCTATAGTGATTCCATGCCGGCATGGTGTTGTTGGCATCTGTAAATTCGTCTACACCCATGTTATGGCATTCGATAGCCCAGATGTAGTTGAATTTGAATTTCAGTTTCTGATAAGCACCTGTCACCAATTCGTCCAGACCTTCCTGCGTCTTGAAACGGTCTGTGCTGTATTGGGTCTTTAAATCTTCATCCAAAAAAGATTCGCTGCATGAAGTCATTGAACCGCCTATCACACTGGCTAATGCGGCTGCAAATAATATTTTGTTTAATTTCATAATGTTCTTTCTTTTTTAATGGTTTGTTAGAATCCGATGTTAACACCAATTACAAAACTCTTGATTGTGGTAGGCGAACCGAATGTCTTCTTATTGTTGTCATAGTTCATTAAATCTGTATCCAGCCAGTCGCAAGCCTTGTAAATGGAGAATGGATTCATGGCCTGTACATATACCTTCAAATTGCTGAGTCCTGTGTTCTTCAGCTGTTTCGTTGTGAAGTTATAGCCTAATGAAATATTACGGACTTTGATGTAAGATCCATCCTGATAGCCCATAGAAGAACTGTAGGTATCGGCGGCTTCACCGTTTGATCCCGGAGAATAATATTCTGCGTTTTCGTTGGTGCCTGCTACCCAGTAATCAATTTTACGTTGCATGTAGCGTCCATCCAAGGTGAGTGAACCTTGGGGTACATCAAATCCCCAACGTGAAAGAATGAAGACAGACAGCTCGAAGTTCTTGTAATTGAATGTGTTAGTCCAGCCTGCTGTCCAGCGAGGACGTACGTGACCTACAATCTGACGGTCGTTGGTTGCATCAATCTTATCATCATTATTAAGGTCTTTCACTTTGATCTGACCGGGTTTGCGGCCATATACGGCTGCTTCTTCCGCTTCCGAAGTTTTCCAGATACCATCATACACATAATCATAATATACACCGATTTCTTCTCCGACGAACCAGTTGTTGTTTACGTCTTCAGTTCTGCCGTTGGACAGTTCATCAATCTTGTTTCTATCCATTGACCAGGTTACGGTACTGTTCCAGGTAAAATCTTTAGTCTCAACGGGAACGGCATTTACCTGTAAGTCGATACCCCAACCGGAAGTCTTACCGACGTTGGCATAAGTAGAAGTATAACCTGTCAGTGAAGGTATGGACATGGCCAGCAACAAATCATTGGTTTTAGTCTTGTAAGCATCAATACTACCGCTTAGTCTGTTATTAAAGAAGCCGTAGTCAATACCCAGGTTGTACTGCGTTGTTCTTTCCCATCCCAGTTCGGAGTTGGCCATCTTGGCGGGATCTTTTGCAGAAGGATCTGAAGGAACATAACCCAGAGAGGAGTCTGTCTGTCCCCAGTTGTAATACAAACCGGTGATGGCACCTTTGGTAGCATAAGCATCAATTGCAGCATTTCCGGTTACACCGACACCGAAACGGAGTTTTAATTGACTGAGCCAGTTAATGTCTTTCATGAAGTCTTCCTGATCAATACGCCATGCCAAAGCTGCAGAGGGGAAACTGGCCCATTTGTGTCCCGGAGCCAACTGTGAGGCACCATCCCAACGCATGGAAGCTGTCAACAGATATTTATCTTTGAAACCATAGTTCACGCGGACCATATAAGATGCCATTTGAGTTTCAGTCAGTCCTGTACCAAAGGAACTCAGAGTGCCGGCAGTACCTAAATTGTACCATAACTCATCGGCAGAAGCAACGTTAGTGGCTCTCATATCGCCCATTTCGTAGTGATATGCTGAAGCTGACTGCATTAATGTCAGACCTAAATTATGGTGTTCGGCAAATCTCTTATTATAATAAATCAGGTTGTCCAATGTCCATGAACGCTTCTGTTCGTTTTTGTACTGTGCGCCGTTGTTACCATCACCATTGATACCTCCGGCGGCATTTGCAATTCCTAACGTATAGTATTGGAATTCAGGACCGAACTGGAGTCTGTACGAAAGACCTTCCAGCGGTTCCCATATTTTCCCGAAATCAACCTGGGCATACATACTGGCGTTGGCACGGAAAGTACGGCGTTGGTTGGTGTTGTAGTCCAATTCCCGAATCGGATTGATGATATTTACATCACCATTAGGATTACGAATGTAGTCACCGTTTGAATCATAAGGCACAGTCCAGGGGAGCATACTTCTTAAAGCATTGTAAAGGTCGCCCGAACCGGTTACTGATTTGGAGAAATTGTAACCGTAATCCTGATCCGAATAAGAAGCATTGATTGAAGTTCCCATTTTGAAGAAATCTATCGGATTAATGTCAAATGAGGTCTTCAGGGTATAGCGTTCGTAAGCCTGCCCCGGTTGTGTACCTTTCTGGTTTAAATAACCGAATGAGGCATATCCCTGGAATTTTTCTGAACCGCCTGATGCACTTAAAGTATGCTCGTGGGTGATACCGGTTTGCTTTCCGTTGGCTGCCCAGTCATAGGAACCGACTTTTGAAGCATCATAAGTTCCGTTTGACCATGCTTGCTCAATATTTGCCCATGAAGCGGCGACGCTGCCGAAAATAGCTTTATCAGCTGCATAATCGGGAGTTGCAGAAGCATAAGAACCCATGTTATACTTGGCAGTACGTGCATAGTCCAACCATTCTGCCGCACTCATCATTTCGGTTACATCATGCAATGTCTCAAAAGTGACTGTACCGGAATAGTTCAGCGTCACTTTTCCTTGTTTACCTTTCTTGGTAGTCACGAGGATTACGCCATTTGCACCACGGGAACCATAAATGGCAGTTGCAGAAGCATCTTTCAGAATGTCGATAGCTTCAATATCCGAAGGATTGATGTTTTCGATGCCGCCGGTTTGGATAATCATACCGTCAACAACATACAAAGGACCTTGCTCCGCATCGATAGAACGTACACCGCGGATATTGATACCACCGACTTCACCCGGGCGTTGGCTGGATGTGATGTCCACACCGGCAGTTTTTCCCTGCATTCCTTCCAGCGCATTCTTGACAGGCATCGCTTTTAGTTCTTTTTCGCCTACGCGAGCCATAGCACCGGTTACGTCACTCTTCTTCTGAACGCCGTAACCTACTACTACAACTTCATCCAGCATGGCATTATCTTCCTGTAATGTCACTTGTAAATTCGTTTTCCCGGCAACGGAAATCTCCTGATCTTGATAGCCTATGAAAGAAATTGAGATAGTACCTTTATCCGGTACGTTGGAAAGAGTAAACCTGCCGTCCAGATCAGTGATAATTCCGTTAGTAGTACCTTTCACTACAACATTAGCACCGATGATCGGTTCTCCGGTTTGGTCAACCACAGTGCCCGAAACTGTTTTGCTTTGCGCATAAGCCCCTATAGCCAATACTGAAAACAAAGCGATGAGGAACAGCCGCTGGAGTTTACCCGTGCGACCAAACAAGCTTAAATTCTTGCTGTTTTTCATACTTTAATTATTAAGTTAAACAAAAGTTAGTTTTCTATTCTCTCAGGAGATTCTCAGGTCTCCTTGCTGTGAAAAAGTGTTGCAAATATACATGTATGGGGTAGAAAAGGGAATGTAGGATTGTGTCAAAGCATGGAAAATTCCGTCTTTCTGACTCGAAAATTGTGTCAATACTCATGGCTAAAATCAAAATGAATAGTCCCAATGGCATTTTAATTATTCCGGGCTTTCATATTAGTAATGTTGGTGATAGGCAGGTGAATATATAGGTCTATAGACTGCAATACTTAATAAATCTAAATGTTTTAACCTTTATGCACACTTCTCTATTATTAATTGCTTCCTTTAGGCAAATAATTGTCTTTTAAAGGCATCCTTTTTTTAAATCTTAATATTTTATGGACATTCGAAAGGTATATTTACTTATCCTGTTATGCACATTCTGTATCTTGTCTCCGGTGTATACACAGCAGTCTCTTTCTGATGAATTCAGGAAAGTGGCAGGAGATTATGCAGCGCTTTATACCAGTAAAGTGGAAGTGGGCTATAGTCCATATCTCTATATAAACCATCCTTATTGGGATACGGATGAGTTTAAGAAAGGAGCGGTTTGCTATGGCGGGTTAGTGTATACCGACCTGCAACTTCGATATGATACTTTTAAGAAACAATTGATCGTAATTACTCCCGAAAAACGAATACTCCTCCAGGTTGACATGAGGAAAGTAGACTATTTCATTATTGGAGATAAAAAGTTTGTGCCGCATAACGATACTTTTGCTGCAATCCTATATGATAGTCCGCAAATGCGATTGACTCAGTATGTTCAGTGCAAAATGGGGACGCCTGTTGAGAAAGGACGGATCAGCTATAGACAGTTCGAAAAGCCTGCACGTTTTGTTTTGTCTAAAGATGGGGTGGACCATACCGTGACTTCCCGTTCCAGTTTTCTGAAGCTCTTTCCGGCTTATAAGAAACAATTGAAGAAGTATGCAAAGGAAGAGCAATTGAGTTTTAATACGCTCTTTCGTGCAGAGTCGTTGACTGAGCTAACAAGACATGCAGATTCTCTAATTAATAAGAAATAGTTATGACAATATATAAAATAAGGTATATAGCAGCCATTCTGTTTATTATATCCCCTTTCGTGGCATTTGCACAGCAGCAGGCAGGAGATAGTATTTCTATTTTTGAACTGATAGATGCCGTTGAGAAAAACACTTCGTGCCGCATCTATACGACGATTGCAGAGCCGTTTAAAGTGAAAAAGGCTGAGACCTTAAAACCTACTGCCGAGAGTCTGCGACAAGCATTAACTGCAACACGTTATAAAGTTACTGTCTATGGCAACCGGATCTTCGTTCTGCCCGAAGCGTTTTTATCTACCACGCTTACCCCGATCTTGAAAGGAGAACAGATGAAGGAAGAAGAACAAGCCTCTTCTTTTATTCCTGTCGTAAAATCTTCTTCGGAGAATAAGGTTTACGAGATAGGGAACAGATATAAGCCTTCTTCGGAAGAGATGGTGGTGCTGACCGGAAAAGTAACGGATTTCAAGTCCGGACAGAATCTGGAAGGAATTAACATCGTCCACCGGGAACCGTGGGTTGCCACAGCTACCGACCGTCAGGGGAATTTTACCATTAAGCTCCCCGTCGGATATAATACCATTGAAATCAATGGACTGAATATAAAGGAAACACGCCGGCAGTTCATGGTGTATGGAGAGGGAGCTACCCACATAGAACTGGAAGAAGAAAACCATTTGCTGGATGAGGTTCTCATCGTCTCCGGGCGTGTGCAGAATGTAAGGAGCACTCAGTTGGGAATGGAGAAGTTCCAGCCCAGTTTACTGAAGAACATTCCTACAGCTATGGGGGAGGTGGATTTACTGAAGATGCTTCAAACTCTTCCGGGTATCAAAACAGTGGGTGAGGCATCCAGTGGCTATAACGTGCGCGGAAGTGCTGCCGACCAGAATCTGTTGTTGCTGAATAATGGAACTATTTATAATCCGAACCACTTATTCGGTTTTTTCACTGCCTTTAATTCGGACATGATAAAGGATGCGGAACTTTATAAAAGCAGTATTCCCAGTCAGTATGGAGGGCGTATTGCATCCGTGCTGAATATAACAAGTAAAGAGGCGAGTAAGGAGAAGTTTACGGGTTCGGCGGGCATCGGACTTGTCACCAGTAAACTGAATCTTGAAATACCGATCATTAAAGAGAAGACTTCACTTCTTTTGAGCGGACGTACCACATACTCGGACTGGATCATGAAGATGCTGCCCGAAAAGAGTGGCTACCGTGATGGTAAAGCCGGATTTTACGATTTGGGAGGCGTATTCTCGCATACATTGAATGAGCGTAATAAACTAAATATATACGGCTATTACAGCCATGACCGTTTCGCTTTTAACGATAACCAGAAGTACGCTTACAACAATATGAACTTCTCTGCAAACTGGAGAAGCATATTCTCTGAGAAGTTGACGGCAAATTTCTCTTTCGGTTATGATCATTATGATTACCGGAATGATGAATCGGTAGAAGAGGCGGCAGCTGCCCGCTTGTCATTCGCTATTAACCAATGGTTTGGAAAGGTTGATTTTAGTTACAAGCTGGATAATAACCATACCTTGAACTTTGGGCTCATGAGCCAGTTCTATAATATCAACTCAGGAACTTATGAACCACTGCATGAAAGTTCGCTGGTGAAATGGGACCAGCTTCAAAAGGATAAAGCGCTGGAAAGTGCCATTTACATTGGAGACCAATGGGAGGTAACCCCTAAACTATCCGTAAATGCGGGTATACGCTATTCCATGTTCAACCTTTTGGGCCCGCGCACGTACTATACTTATCAGGATGGTATGCTTCCTTCTTCCACCACCGTTGTTGACTCTGTATCAGTGGGTGGCGGAAAAGTGGTTAAGACCTATCAGGGGCCGGAGTTCAGATTGTCTGCCCGCTATGCTTTCAATGATGACTTCTCCGTAAAGGCAGGCTTCAACACCATGCGGCAGTATATTCATAAAGTATCGAATACTACCATTATGTCGCCTACGGATACCTGGAAACTGAGTGATACGAATATTAAACCCCAGAATGGCTGGCAGCTGGCAGCAGGGGCATATTATAATACACCCGGCCAGGTACTGGAGTTGTCGGTGGAAGGGTACTATAAGAAACTGAACGATTATCTGGATTATCGCAGTTCGGCCAGGCTGATCATGAATCATCATCTGGAAACGGACGTGATTAATACGGAAGGATATGCCTATGGCGTTGAATTCCAGGTAAAGAAGCCGTCCGGCAAGCTGAACGGATGGGCCAGTTATACGTATTCGCGTACTTTCCTGCGCCAGAATGACCCGCGCATAGCCCGCCCGGTCAATGGTGGAGACTGGTATCCGACGGAGTATGACAAACCGCATGACTTCAAGTTGGTGGGAAACTATAAGTTTACCCGTCGTTACAGTGTGTCTTTCAATATGGATTATAGTACGGGTCGCCCTACTACCATTCCTGCCGGACAATATTACGACCAGGGATTGCAATCCATGCAGGTGTACTACACGGACCGTAACAGTTACCGGGTTCCCGATTACTTCCGTCTTGATCTTGCTTTCAATATAGAGCCGAGCCATCATCTGACTCTGCTGACGCATAGTTCTATTTCCTTCGGTGTCTATAACCTGACCGGAAGGAAGAATGTTTATTCCATTTATTATGTATCTGAGAATGGTAGTGTGCAGGGATATAGGATGTCCATTTTCGGCGCTCCTATTCCTTTTATTACTTATAACATAAAATTCTAAAGGGATATGAAGAAAAGAACGAATATAATAATCCTGATAAGTTTGCTCGGTTTTACTTTGAGCAACTGTATAGATGAGTTCGATGCTAAGATTCCGGACGGCGGTGTAGGCTTGCTGGTGGTTGAGGGTAATATCATATCAGACAGTACTGTCGTGTTTTCATTGAGCCGTACTTTTTCCTTAAATGAAGATGACTTGCCTTCGGGATATAATAAGATTACAGCCGATGTCAGTGTTGTGGGAGAAGACGGTTCGCGCATAGCGGGAACTTCCATTGGTGACGGGCGGTATCAGGTACGGATAGGAACGCTGAATAAGCAAGTGCGTTACGGACTGGAAATTGTATATGAAGGGGATACGTATAATTCTGAACTACAGTATCCGATAGAAACGGCTGCAATCGAAGAGGTCACTTTTGAGCAGCCGGAAGATTACGGGGATATACACATTCGCCTCTCTACGCGCAATGCAGGGGCCACAGGACCGGCATATTATATCTGGACTTATGAGGAAGACTGGGAAGTAAGGGCGGCATTTTATTCTAAATGGATATATGATCCTGTGACAGATGAAGTGAATATTTATGAAAAAGCACCTTATGCGCAAGGATGGATTCATGCGGAGTCCACTAAAACGCTTGTTGGCTCTACGGAATCGAATGCCGAAAATCTATTGAAGAATAAAAAAATGTATTCTTTTGCCTCCGACAATCTCCGTGCTTCGTATTATTACAGTACGTTGATGAAGCAGAGAGCCTTGTCAAAAGGAGAGTTCGAGTATTATGAGAACAAGGTGAAATTGAGCGAAGAGATGGGCGGTTTGTTTACTCCCCAACCCTCGGAACTGCCTACTAATATCACTTGCAGCAATTCGGATAAACAAGCCATTGGTTATGTGGGAGTCAATATGAATGTAAGCGAGTACCGTCTTTATATTTCTACCAATGACATACAATATGATAATCCGTATGAGTGTAGTCTTTTACCGGATGGAGAAACGGAAAACAAAAGTAATTATGATTTATATATAGCGGGATATCGCATTGCCTTTTCTGAAATGACGGGGTATCAGTGGGCTAAAAAGGAATGTACTGATGTGCGTAGTTTGGGGGCGACTCTCAATAAACCTTCTTTCTGGCCGTTACCGGACAGGGGATATTAATATCGGAGTATTATGAAAAGAATTATATCGATCATTATTGGTTTGATTTCGGTGCTGGGCTTGCAGGCGCAGGTCACTGAATGTATGCGAATATATACGGATAAGGATAATTATCTGGCAGGAGAAGATTTGTGGATAAAAGTCTGTGTGATGGATTCGGCAGAAGCTCCGTTCAGTAAAGTGGCTTATGTGGAGATCAGCGATATGCGCCAGGTGTATGCACAAGGCAAGATTGCCTTGAAGAATGGAACCGGATGGGGGCGTATCAAATTCCCGCAAACTATGCATTCGGGTGCCTATCAGCTTACGGCTTATACCCGTTACATGAGAAATCAGTCAGCAGACCGCTTCCCGAAGAAATATATTGCTGTTCTGAACGCCAGTCAGGCCACGGACGGAGATGATGTGGAATTATTAAAAGATTCGGTTTCTTTGACTTCGGGTAATCCGGTACTTTCGTCGTTACGTTTGTCAACCGATAAAGCCGTGTATGGAAATCGCAGTAAGGTGACTTTGAAGTTACCGGAACTGCCGGGTGATCTGAAGGATTTTTCTTTGTCTGTGGTGAGAAGGGATTGTGCGTTACAGGCTTTTCCGCCTGCCGTTGAAGTGCAAAAAAACAATAAGGCTGCCGGAGAACGCTTTATTGCCGAGTGCGAAGGACATATTGTGACCGGAAGATTAATCGGAGCATCGGCCGATTCGGTGAATGCCCGGCTATCGTGTGTTGGAAAGGATATCCGTATCTTTGACGGGCAACTACAGTCCGATGGCACTTACGCCTTCTATACCTCGGAAATCATGAATACCCAAGATATAGTGTTGACGGCTTTGCCGGGAAAAGGACGTACGGGCCGGTTGGAAGTAATATCTCCTTTTGCAGAAGTGCTGCCCGCGAAACTTCCCAAGCTTCGATTGGCATATGATGAGGAAGCATTGATAGAACGTAGTATCGGAGCGCAATTACACCACATCTTACCGGTAGATTCCACTCACGGACAGGCTGTGTTGGAACAGTTGCACGATTTCACGCCTTCACTCAGTTATAATTTGGATGAATATGTTCGTTTCAATACGGTCCGTGAAGCTTTTGTAGAATTTGTAATGGGAGTACGCGTAAGCAAGGCGGATGGTGCAACGATTATCAGAATATTGCAGGATGATGTAAAGCGGTTCAGTAGCTTAAAAGCGTTGGTACTGATAGACGGAGTTCCTATTGAAGATCATGATGCAGTATTGGACTATAATGCGCGTTTATTGCATTATATTCATCAGTATAGCGGCAGATATACGTTTGGCGGTAAACTGTACGATGGAATCATTTCGATGATAACACATCGTGGAACCCTTCCCGGACTACGCCTGGATGAGAATTCCCAATTGTTTGCTTATGAATTCCCGCAGAACCGTCCTGATTTTACAGCTCCGGTATATGACTCGGAAGAGCAACTGCATTCACGTATTCCCGATTTCCGCCACACGCTTTATTGGAATCCGGATATTACGGCTGCAACGAATACTGTCAGTTTCTACACATCGGATATGAAAGGAACTTATGTGGCAACCCTGCAAGGGATTAACAGCAAAGGAGAGTGTGTACAAGTACAAGGTGAGTTTGTAGTACGATAGTATATTCCTTTCAGGCTCTTCTCTTAGTATCCTCATGCAAAAGATGGCATCTTTAACATCAAAAGATGCCATCTTTTGTAGCATAACATGGCACCTTTCGCAGCAAAAGATGCCATCTTTTGCATAAGAGGATTATGAGATGAACCTGAAAGGTCTTATTCTTCCACCTGAAAGGGTTATATCTTCCGGTTCCAATAGCCTGTATTGTTCATACTAGGAGTTAAAGCAAACACCAGTACGCCTGCTGTCGGAATCTCTGTAGTTCCGATCAAAGCTTTGGCTCCTTCAGGGAGGGTAAAGCTATAGGGTTTGTCGCTATAATTAAGGACTATCCCCAAACCGTTGCGGTATTCCATTGTCACACCATAGGGCAGATCCATTACAGGGATGTTCAGTTTCGCATAGAGTTTTTTAAGAACATCTCTTTCCAAGGTTCCGTCCGTGCTGTCGATTCCTATGTACGTGATAGTACCTTTGCCAAGTTTACGGGTAGTAATGGCCGGTTTTCCTTCATAAAATTCTTCGATATACTTTCCCCAGATCTGGCAATCCTTGCTTGGTTTTAGTATTTCTCCCCAAGTGTTCCAGGTGTATTCTTTGCCATCCATCACAAACTTTCCCGGTTCTTCGGGGAGCAACAGGTCATAAAATTCCATTTCATTTCCCGTCAGGTCGTAGATAAGCGAGCCGAAAGGAGCTTCCGGTAAACGCCCGTAACGGTCTTTCTGTGCCGTGCGACAGGTTAATACCAGATTACCTCCATTTCTTACGTATTCATTCCAGCGGTCTGCCAATGTCTTGTCCGCCATCTGATAGGCAGGAGCGATGACTACCGGATACTGTGACAGGTCTTTGCTTTCATTGATGATATCGACCGGAGCACCGAAACTCTTCAAGGTGCGGTAATACTTGTCGATGTGTGCCATTGTATTCCAGGTGCGGTTTTGTTTTTGCCTTTTGATGCTCCATGCGTTTTCATGGTTGAAAAGAATGGCGGTGCGACGGGCTTGATAATCGGCAGGTTTCACATCACGTGCCTTTGCCTGCGTGCGCAGTTGCTTCACTTCCTTAATGAATTGCTCGAATTCACGTCCTCCGGGAGTGATGGTTGTTCCGTCCGTATTCACAATTCCGTAATGATATTGCTCTGTTCCGTAAAGCGGTTGGCGATAACGGTATGTACAAATAAAATCACTTCCGCCCGCAAATACGCTCCAAAGCCATAGCCGGACAGCACCGGGCAGCGGTTGCGGATTGATACTTCCCCAATTTACTTGTCCCGGTTGTAACTCCATCACACCGTAAGTTCCCTGTACGGGACGGAAAAAATCGTTGGCGAAAGCGATGCGTAGAGGGTTTCCTACCCGGTATCCGCGACGCCCGATACCTTCGTTGTCACCGTAAACCATATAGCGGGTGTAGCTCACAAAGTCCAGATCGGGACTTCCACCGATGTGTCCTTCATCGTAGTTGGGAATATAATTGGTGGTTACCCATTGGTTGCGGGCATACTTCTTAATCAGCAGACATTGCTCGTTCAGGAAATCATTGGTCTGCCGGGCTGCAAAGCGCCGGTAATCCAATATCTGGTGATGATTCATAAACATCTGTGCGGTCTTGGGAAGAGTGATTTCATCGAAAGCGGAGTAGACTTCACTCCAGAAAGCAGTGCCCCAGGCATCATTCAATTCTTTGATATTATTATGATATTTATTCCTTAGGAAATCACGGAACGCTACTTCCGCGGCCTGGTTATAATCGAATTGTACGGCAGGCTCATTGTCGAGTTGCCAGCCCACAATACGGGGATCGTTGCCATAATGTTGCGCCAGTTTTTCTATCATCTTGTAGGAAAGCTCCCGATAGCGGGGAGAAGCGAACGAGGCATGCTGACGTGCACCGTGGTCGAGGAGTGTTCCGTCTTCGTATTTAATCAAGATTTCAGGATATTTGCGGCTTAACCAGACGGGTGGGGTGGCGGTGGAGGTACACATCACTACTTTTAGTTTGTATTTATCTGCCAGAGCGACTGCTTTGTCCAACCAGGCAAAATCAAATTTACCTTCTTCCGGTTCCAATTGTGCCCAGGCGAATTCGGCGAAGTGGGTGAACTCAAAACCTAAGTCGTGCATTTGCTTGAAGTCGCGTTCCCACTGGCTTTCGTCCCAATGTTCGGGATAGTAGTAGACGCCGGTCAGGGTGAGGTCTTTGTCATTGAACCAAGTGGACTGTGCAAAGAGCATTCCGCTCATCAGGCATGCACAGAGTAGGGTGAAGATCTGCTTTTTCATGGATGTTTTTCTTGATGGATTTATTATGTATACAAAGGTAAGCTACCCATGAAAAAGAGCCTATGGAAAATAGTGCAATTCCCTGCAATATAGGACTCTTTTAGATGAATTTCCATGCAAATGTACGTGTTTCCATTCATTGAGACAGTGAAATGGGCTATTTTCGCAACATGAATTAATGAACGGAATAATGGATACATAATAACCACATCATGAAAAAGAAGCTAATAGGAGTTTTCCTTCTAATGAGTCTCGTTTGCGGAAGCATCAGTGCGCAAGGATTGCCTGACAGGAAAGAGACGCTCGAAACCTTAATAAAAGTGAATAATTACTTCATGAAGAAGTACGCGGACTATCGTACTCCGTCCTATAATGGTATTATTCGTCCCAGCAATATCTGGACAAGGGGAGTGTACTATGAAGGACTGATGGCGTTGCATTCCGTTTTTCCTCGGGAAGAGTATTATGATTACGCTTATCAGTGGGCCGATTATCATAAATGGGGAATGCGTAACGGGAATACTACCCGCAATGCGGACGACCAGTGTTGCGGACAGGTTTATATCGAATTGTATAATATCTGTCCTGACCCGGAGATGATTAAGAATATCAAGGTCAATATTGACATGGTGGTTAATACTCCGCAGGTGAATGATTGGTGGTGGGTGGATGCCATACAGATGGCGATGCCTATTTATGCTAAGCTGGGTAAACTGACAGGAGAGCGGAAATATACTGATAAGATGTGGGAATTGTATAGCTATACCCGCAATGAATATGCCAAGAACGGACTGTTCAACCCTAAAGACGGGTTGTGGTGGAGAGATCATGATTTTGTTCCGCCTTATAAAGAACCTAATGGGGAAGATTGTTATTGGAGTAGGGGCAATGGTTGGGCTTATGCCGCACTGGTACGGGTGCTGGAAGAAATTCCGGCGGATGAGGTGCATCGTGCGGATTATGTCAATGACTTCCTGGCCATGAGTAAGGCAATAAAGAAATGTCAGCGTAAGGATGGTTTCTGGAATGTGAGTTTGCATGATGAGACAAACTTCGGTGGGAAAGAGACAAGCGGTACGGCTTTGTTCGTTTATGGAATGGCTTGGGGCGTGCGTAATGGCTTGTTGGATAAAAAAGAGTATCTTCCGGTATTGCTGAAGGCCTGGAATGCGATGGTGCAGGATGCTGTTCATCCGGACGGGTGTCTGGGGTATGTACAGGGAACGGGAAAGGAACCAAAGGATGGCCAGCCGGTGACTTATGATAAAATACCTGATTTTGAGGATTATGGTATAGGATGTTTCTTGCTGGCTGGTACGGAAGTGTATAAATTGAATTAATTAGTAACAGATTTCATAGATTATAGTATAATTGATAAAAGAATCAATTAGGAGGAAGGAGGGGCTGTGAAGTCGTTCCTTTTCTTTTTCTTTGCATATAAATGATAATTTACCAGCGTAGCGCTGGAGCAAGGTTCTCCTTCGGCGTGCAAGTAATCTTTCAGACACGGATGACGTGGATTCTTTTTTCCTTCGGTGTGATATGCCGGTATGTATAGCGCAGCTTTAAAAATCCGCGTCATCCGTGTCATCCGCGTCTAAAAGATTAAAGTCCGCGTTCGTCCGCCTTATCCGCGTAGTCCGCGTACCCATTCCCTCGCCGCTAAATTATCATTTATTAATCTGACGAATTAACTAACTAACATAAAATGAAAGAAGTATGAGACAGCTTATTGCATTAATAATTTTAGGACTATCTATAACTTTGAATGTCGGAGCACAAAGTTACAAGTTCGATTTTACCTCTGGTAAGAAAACGAAGGACGGATATATCAAGATAACATCTGCTGATCGGTATGCCAATGCGAAAGGCTACGGATATGATCTCTCTCCGTCTCCGGATGGAAAGAACCACGCTCCTTTCTTCTTTTCAGTTGCCGTACCGGACGGGAATTATCACGTCACAGCTATCATCGGCAGTAAACGCAGTGCAGGAGAGACAACACTCCGAGGAGAATCACGCCGCCTCTTTTACGAAAATGTAAAAACAAAGAAAGGAGAATTGCTTCCTTGTTCCTTTACCATTAACAAACGCGATATCCACATCTCCGACAAAGAAGATGTGCGCATCAAGCCGCGCGAACGCAGCAAGCTGAATTGGGATGACAAACTGACTTTAGAGTTTAACGGAGATACTCCTCAGCTGACCGAACTAATCATTGAGCGTATAGAAAATGTTCCTACAGTCTTTTTATGCGGTAACTCCACTGTAGTGGATCAGGATAATGAACCTTGGGCCAGTTGGGGACAGATGGTTCCCCGTTTCTTTACCGATAGCATTTGCTTTGCCAACTATGCCGAATCCGGAGAGTCTGCCAATACTTTCATTGCTGCCGGACGTTTGAAGAAAGCCTTGACGCAGATGAAATCGGGAGATTATATCTTCATGGAATTCGGACACAACGATCAGAAGCAGAAAGGTCCCGGCAAAGGTGCCTTCTATTCTTTTATGACAAGTCTGAAAACCTTTGTTGATGAAGCCCGTGCCCGTGGAGTGCACCCCGTATTGGTAACTCCTACCCAAAGACGCAGCTTCGATGAAAATGGAAAGATTAAAGATACCCATCTTGACTTTCCCGATGCAGTGCGCTGGCTGGCGGAAAAGGAAAATATTCCTTTGATAGACTTGCATGCCATGACGCGTATTCTGTATGAGGCTATGGGAGTGGAGGAATCCAAGCATGCTTTCGTACACTATCCTGCCAATACCTATCCGGGGCAAGACAAACCTTTGGCGGATAATACTCATTTTAATCCGTATGGTGCTTATCAGATAGCCAAATGCGTTATTGAAGAAATGAAACAAGCCGGATTACCTTTGGTGAAGTATTTACGGACGGATAATGAAGGATATAATCCTGGCTGTCCGGATGCTCGCGAAACTTTTAAGTGGAATGAAAGTCCGTTTACGGAATTGGAAAAGCCGGACGGTAATTGAGAGAGGTTTTAGGGAACCAACCTCTCTATATTCGGAATCACTATTTCTCCCCGGTGTAATTCCAACAGGCCGTCTTCTTGCATGCCATTCAATGCTTTCGATACTCCCAATCGTGTATCATTGATGGCATTTGCAAGTTCTTCCATCTTGATTTTCAGTATCTTTTCTCCGGAAGGACGTTCGATGTGGGAGAGGATAAAATCTGCGATCCGCGCTTCGAGCTTCTCCGGAACTTTCGTCCACAAACGGTTATAGCACGTTTGTGCCCGGTTACTGATGATATTCATATAGTTGAGGCGGAAAATTTCATATCTGAACAGGTCGTTCATCACAAATGCCTTACTGATAGTTACGGTATTTACTTCTGTACGAGCTATGTGAGTGGATACGTAAGACGTATTCATGCCGAACAAAGATTGCGGTTCAATCAGGTATGGTGCCTGAAAATACTCCGTGAAGGTGTAAGAGTTATCTGTGGATGAGGTGGATGAAGCGATTTCCCCGTTCAAGATAAATATTAACTGTCCACATGTTGTTCCTTTTTTTACTAAAGTTTCTCCAGCTTTATGCTTGGTGAAATGTAATTTTACTTTTCCCAATATATTAGTGAAGTCCTCATGAGCGAGTCCTTGAAACAGTGGCAATTGGAGCAGGGTGTCATACATCGTTTCCATATCTTTATCAACTTCTTGTTTGAAAACAAATGTAAGCATAATCGCTATGTACCGTAAACACTTTGCCTTTCTTTTTGTTTTTTTTATTATTTCTTAAACGTGCTATTCATTCAGGCAATTAAATCTTGTGGAATGCATAAAAATCGATTATCTTTGCAAAAAAAAGGAGGGACACATGTTTGCAGCATTCAATTTACAACAAATGATCAGTGCTTTTATTGTACTGTTCGCAGTTATCGATATCATTGGTTCTATTCCTATCATCATCAATTTGAAGGAAAAAGGCAAAGAAGTGAACGCGCTGAAGGCTACGTTAATATCTTTTGCATTGTTGATTGGCTTTTTCTACGCAGGAGACATGATGTTAAAGTTATTTCATGTAGATATTGAATCGTTTGCGGTGGCCGGTGCATTTGTTATCTTCTTGATGTCGCTGGAAATGATTCTGGATGTAGAGATATTTAAGAATCAGGGACCTATTAAGGAAGCGACTTTAGTGCCGCTGGTTTTCCCGTTGCTGGCGGGTGCCGGTGCATTTACCACCTTGCTTTCCCTCCGTGCGGAGTATGCCAGTGTTAATATTATCATCGCTTTGGTGCTGAATATGATATGGGTGTATTTTGTTGTTAGTATGACCGGGCGTGTGGAACGCTTCCTGGGTAAGGGCGGTATTTATATTATCCGTAAGTTTTTCGGTATCATTCTGTTGGCTATTTCGGTGAGGCTGTTTATGGCGAACATTACGTTGCTGGTGGAGGCGTTACATAAAACATAAATATTCTCCGGTTTTAATCTCTTGTTGAAATATGGCTTATACTGGGCCTTTTCTTTATTTTGTTGAATATATATTTGGAAAATATGCAGCAAAGCTATACCTTTGCACCCAAATTCAAGACAATGATGAAACATTTATGTACATATAATCCTCTGAAACGATTGCTGCAGAACGAACAAATCTGTTGCTGTAGTGTCGTGCATGTACATTGGTTTAGCGGTTTCATCTAAGTTATCCTACATTATTTTTCTTTTTTGCCGGATACAATAATACCGGTATTCTATTTTTCAGTTACTAATTATTTTGTAATTGCGGTTGTTGTTGCATACTTGCCAGTGGGAGCGAAGGAATAAACTCCTCTGTCCGGCAGGTTGTTGCCCCGCGTATGATCTAAACTAGAGTTGATATGTTTAAAATACTTGGCCTGATGATCTTAGGCATAATAATCGGTTATGGTTTGCGTCGTATCTCGTTTTTGCGCAAAGTGGAGGTATCCATATCTTATACAGTATTTTTGTTACTGTTTGTTTTGGGCGTCACTATAGGGTCCAACAGGCTGATTGTAGATAATCTGTTCTCTTTTGGATGGCAGGCAGCCTTATTGGCTTTATCTGCTACTGTAGGCAGCATTTTGGCTTCATGGCTTGTATTAAAATTGTTTTTCACTTCTAAAAAGAAAAAGGTATGAAAGATAGTTTGATTGTATTGGGATTTTTTGTGGGCGGATGCCTTTTGGGAGCTTTGGGATATCTCCCGGTGGATTTGAAGACAGGTAATATGTCTATCTATATATTGTATGCGTTGATGTTCCAGATCGGCATCAGTATTGGTTCCAATAAGGAACTGAAGAGTATGATTTCTCAGCTCCGTCTGAAGTTCTTGCTGATTCCGTTGGCTACTATTGGTGGAACTCTGCTTTTCTCGGCTCTGGCCAGTCTGCTGCTTAGCCGTTGGAGTATATTTGACTGTATGGCGGTGGGGAGTGGTTTTGCTTATTATTCTCTTTCTTCTGTGCTGATAACGCAGTTCAAGGAAGCTTCAATAGGACTTCAGCTGGCTACGGAGTTGGGGACAATTGCTCTGTTAGCTAATATATTCAGGGAAATGATGGCTCTGCTGGGTGCACCGCTATTGGTACGATACTTCGGCAGATTGGCACCTATATCAGCCGCTGGTGTCAATTCAATGGATGTGATATTGCCTGTAATTACCCGCTATTCCGGGAAAGAGATGGTGCCTATAGCTATTTTCCACGGCTTACTCATTGATATGAGTGTACCATTCTTTGTTTCTATGTTTTGCAAACTATGATGCCGGATCTTCTTCCGGTTTATTGCAGTCTGCTTTTACTTCTGTATTTGCTTCTTCCTCATATTCCTTCCCCTCTTCGCCGGACTCTTCATCGGGTGTTTCTTCCTCATCTGCAAACGGGTCCGGTCGTTGAGGTCCATATTCCATGAATGCTATGGCACAGATAGTGCCGGCTATCGCTCCGCTGAGGTGTCCTTCCCATGAGGTGGTTTCTTTGGCAAAGAATGGGAACATATTCCAGATAAGCCCGCCATATAGAAAGGTAACTAATAAGGAGATGGCAATCAATGGTACATGCTTTCGCAGGATACCGCTGAAAAAAAGGAAGAAGGCCAGGCCGTAGATGATGCCGCTGGCTCCGATGTGCCATCCCGGTTTACCTATAAGAAAGGTGAGTGCGCCGCAGCCTATCCAGATGGCAAAGAATATATAGGAAGCAATGTGCCGGTAAAAGTAGAACAAACACCACGACAGAAAGAATAACGGCAAAGTGTTTGCTAACAGATGCCTCAAACTGCCGTGTACTAACGGGTGCGCAAAGATACCGAATACTCCTCTTTGTTCCATAGGATACACACCTAACCTCCTGAAATCCCACTCCATACCGACTTCAAGGAACTTTAGCAAGTAAAGAATAAAAATGAGGAATAACGGTATAACTGCTGCCAGGGCTATCCGGCGTACATCTTGCTTCATCTTTCTTACTGGTTTCTGTTATTTTGGTACAATGCTACGAATATTTAAGTAAAAAACGAAAATAAATGAACTTTTTATTTTGCGTATTGTCTTTAATTTGTATTTTTGGCATCAGTACCATACCCGTAGGCATAGCATGCGAGGTATGGAACATGATACCTGAACAATTAACCTTTAAATAATGCACAACTATGAGTTATTTACGATTTGACAAGACTCTGATGATCAATCTGGAAGAATCTTTACCAAGGGAGATACTTCGGACAAATAAGTCAGGAGCCTATCATTGTACAACGATTGTAGATTGTAACACACGCAAATATCACGGACTGTTGGTGATTCCCGTCCCCAATCTTGACGATGAAAATCATGTGCTGCTATCTTCTTTAGATGAAACGGTAATTCAGCACGGTGCGGAGTTTAATCTGGGGTTGCATAAATATCAGGGAGACCACTTTAGTCCTAACGGGCATAAGTATATCCGTGAATTTGATTGCGAGCATATCCCGGCAACAACTTACCGTGTAGGAGGTGTTATCCTCCGTAAGGAAAAGATTTTTGTACATCATGAGAATAGGATTCTGATTCGCTATACCTTGGTAGATGCCCATTCGGCAACCACACTTCGTTTCCGCCCCTTTTTGGCCTTTCGCAGTGTACGCGAATATACGCACGAAAATCCGCAGGCGAACCGTGACTACCAATTGGTAGAAAATGGTGTGAAAACCTGTATGTATCCCGGCTATCCCGAACTTTTCATGCAACTGAACAAGAAGAATGAATTCCATTATCAGCCGGATTGGTATCGTGGCATCGAGTATCCCAAAGAACAGGAGCGAGGATATGACTTCAATGAAGACCTGTATGTTCCCGGTTATTTCGAAGTAGATATAAAGAAAGGAGAAAGTATCGTTTTCTCTGCCGGCATTTCCGAAATTTCTCCGCGTAAACTAAAACAAACCTTTGAGGCGGAAGTTGCTGACCGTACACCGCGCGACAGTTTCTATCACTGTCTGCAAAACTCGGCACACCAGTTCCACAATAAACAGGGGGAGAACCACTATGTATTAGCGGGATATCCCTGGTTTAAGTGTCGTGCCCGTGACTTGTTCGTTTCTTTGCCCGGCTTGACGTTGGCAGTGGATGAACAAGATGAGTTTGAAGATGTTATGGTAACTGCCGAAAAAGCTATCCGGGAGTTTATCAGTGGAGAACCATCGAGTTATAAAATATATGAGATGGAAGATCCGGATGTATTGTTGTGGGCTGTATGGGCTTTACAGCAGTATGCTAAGGAGACCTCACGTGAGCAATGCCGCCAGAAATATGGTCGTTTGCTGGAGGACATCATGGACTATATCCGTAGCCGTAAACATGATAATCTCTTCCTGCACGAAAATGGTTTACTGTATGCCAACGGGACGGAGAAGGCTATCACCTGGATGAATTCTACGGTGAATGGTCGTCCTGTAACCCCGCGTACGGGATACATTGTGGAAGTGAACTCTTTGTGGTATAACGCACTTCGTTTCATAGCCGATCTGGTTCGTGAAGATGGCAATGTACATCTGGCGGACGAACTGGATGCGCAGGCGGAAGTAACCGGAAAGTCTTTTGTAGAGGTATTCCGTAATGAGTGTGGTTATCTGTTCGATTATGTGGATGGATTTATGATGGACTGGAGCGTCCGTCCCAATATGATATTTACCGTTGCCTTCGATTATTCCCCGCTGGATCGGGCACAGAAAAAGCAGGTGCTTGATATCGTGACGAAAGAGTTGCTTACTCCGAAAGGGTTGCGTACTCTCAGTCCGAAGAGTGGAGGATATAATCCGAACTATGTCGGTCCTCAGATTCAGAGAGATTATGCTTATCACCAGGGTACAGCTTGGCCGTGGCTTATGGGCTTCTATATGGAGGCGTACCTGCGTATTTACAAGATGAGCGGTGTATCATTCGTGGAGCGTTATCTGATTGGTTTTGAAGATGAGATGACGAGTCATTGTATCGGTTCGCTCCCCGAACTCTTCGATGGTAATCCACCGTTCAGAGGTCGCGGTGCAGTGTCTTTTGCCATGAATGTGGCCGAAATACTGCGCATCCTGAAATTGTTGTCTAAGTATAATTTATAAGAGGAGGAACGAAAATGAAAGTTTTAATGTTTGGATGGGAGTTCCCCCCGCATATCTTAGGTGGCTTGGGAACTGCCAGCTACGGTCTGACGAAGGGGATGTCCCAGCAGGAAGATATGGAAATTACTTTCTGTATTCCAAGGCCATGGGGCGATGAAGATCAGAGCTTCTTACGCATCATTGGCATGAATAGCACTCCGGTAGTGTGGCGTGATGTAAACTGGGATTATGTTCAGGGACGTGTAGGTTCTTATATGAACCCCCAACTCTATTATGATTTGCGCGATCATATTTATGCCGATTTTAATTATCTGAATACGAATGATCTCGGTTGTATCGAGTTTTCCGGTCGTTATCCAGCTAATTTACATGAAGAGATAAATAACTATTCCATTGTGGCCGGTGTGGTAGCACGCCAGCAGGAGTTTGAGATCATCCACTCACACGACTGGCTGACCTATCCGGCAGGTATTCATGCCAAACAGGTATCCGGTAAACCGTTGGTAATCCATGTGCATGCCACCGACTTCGACCGTAGTCGTGGAAATGTGAATCCTACTGTGTATGCCATAGAAAAGAATGGTATGGATAATGCTGACCATATTATGTGTGTGAGTGAGTTGACTCGTCAGACGGTTATTAATAAATATTTTCAGGATCCCCGCAAGGTATCTACCGTGCACAATGCCGTTTCTCCGCTTTCACAAGAGATACAGGATATTGTACCGCAGAAGAAGCCGAATGAAAAAGTTGTGACTTTCTTAGGTCGCATAACCATGCAGAAAGGTCCGGAATATTTTGTGGAAGCTGCTGCTATGGTATTGCACCGTACGCGCAATATCCGTTTTGTGATGGCCGGTAGTGGTGATATGATGGATCAGATGATCCGTTTGGTGGCCGAACGAGGTATTGCCGACCGTTTCCATTTTCCAGGTTTCATGAAAGGAAGTCAGGTGTACGAAATGTTGAAAGCAAGTGATGTGTACATTATGCCGTCTGTTTCCGAACCCTTTGGTATTTCTCCTTTGGAGGCTATGCAATGTAGTGTACCGACTATTATTTCTAAGCAATCCGGCTGTGCCGAGATATTAGATAAGTGCATCAAGACTGACTACTGGGATATTCATGCTATGGCAGATGCAATTTATGCTATTTGCACTTATCCTGACCTTTACGAGTATTTGCGTGATGAAGGTAAGAAAGAAGTGGATGCTATTAAGTGGGAAGATGTGGGACTGAAAGTGCGCCGCATCTACGAAGAGGTTATTAAACAATATAATAGATAACAATAAAACAATATAGATATGAGAACGATCTGTCTTTATTTTGAGATCCATCAAATCATTCACCTGAAACGCTATCGTTTCTTTGATATAGGTACGAATCATTATTATTATGATGATTATGCCAACGAATACAGTATCAACGAAGTTGCCGAACGTTCCTATATTCCGGCATTGAGCACCCTCATTGAAATGGCGAAAAATTCCGGCGGTGCATTCAAGGTGGCTTTGTCTATTTCCGGTGTTGCTTTGGAACAATTGGAAATCCACGCACCGGCTGTGATTGACCTGCTACACCAGTTGAATGATACAGGTTGTTGCGAGTTCTTGGCCGAACCTTATTCTCACGGCCTTTCTTCTTTGGCAAATGAAGATTGTTTCAAGGAAGAAGTGAAGCGCCAGAGTGCTAAGATGAAACAAATGTTCGGTAAAGCACCGAAAGTATTCCGTAACTCCAGTCTGATTTACTCTGATGAAATAGGGGGATTGGTGGCAAGTATGGGCTTTAAGGGTATGCTGACTGAAGGTGCAAAACATATTTTAGGATGGAAGAGTCCGCACTATGTGTATCATTGCAGCTATAACCAGAACCTGAAACTGTTGTTGCGTGATTTCAAGCTTTCAGATGATATCAGTTTGCGCTTCTCTAATTCCGAATGGAATGAATATCCACTGTTTGCCGATAAGTATATTGGTTGGATTGATGCTCTTCCACAAGAAGAACAGGTTATCAACATCTTTATGGAACTTAGTGCATTGGGAATGTCACAGCCGCTTTCTTCCAATATACTGGAATTCCTGAAAGCGTTGCCTGCTTGTGCAAAGGATAAAGGTATTACTTTCTCTACACCGACGGAGGTTATCACTAAATTGAAATCTGTATCTCAACTGGATGTTCCGTATCCAATGTCCTGGGTAGATGAGGAAAGAGATACCAGTTGCTGGTTGGGCAACTGTATGCAGCGTGAAGCTTTCAATAAATTGTATAGTATTGCTGAACGCGTTCATTTATCCGATGATCGCCGTATCAAGCAGGATTGGGATTATTTGCAGGCAAGTAATAACTTCCGGTTCATGACGACGAAGAATAGTGGTATTAGATTGAACAGGGGAATCTATGAGTCTCCTTATGATGCTTTTACTAACTATATGAATATTTTAGGTGATTTCATCAAACGGGTAGAATCTCTTTATCCGATGGATATAGATAATGAGGAACTGAATGCCTTGCTGACGACTATCAAGAATCAGGGTGACGAGATAGACGAATTACACAAAGAGGTGGAAAAGTTGCAGGCTAAACTGGAAAAAGAAAAGACTGCTGAGGCAAAGGTTAAAGCTGCTGCTGCCAAAGTTAAAACTCCTGCTGCTACAAAGAAAACAGCTGAAAAGAAACCTGCTGCGAAGAAAGCCACAACAACCAAGAAGGAAACTGCCAAGTAGTTTTTCTTCTTAGGAGAAAATACATCAAATAAAAAAGCCTTCCGTTCAAACAGAACGGAAGGCTTTTTTGTACCTTTACTTATTTTGAGGAGAAGTTTATTTATTGAAGGTAGTATAAGTTACTTCCAATTTCAGAGCTTCACCCTTCGGACCGCCTTTCAACATTGCATATCCAGGTTGGAGATCGTTTTGGATACCTGTCATTGTACTGGAAGTACTTGAACTTGTAGTATCATATGTGATTGAAACAGGTATCAGATATACAGTTCTCCAGTCTTTTTCCCATTCTTCCTGATTCCATTTATCACCTGCTTCTTCTTTGGCTTTTTTCATTGCGGCATCTTTTCCTTGAATGCAAGTAGTAACTAAACGGGCAATATTATTAAATGTGTACTGATTGGTTGCCACATTATTATGCTTTACGGTGTAAGACGTGATGTTGTCCGGCAATTTGTTTTCTTCAAAGAAACTCTTGAAGTCTACTTTACGTAGTAGCAAAACATTGCTTGGAGCACTCATGCTGAACTCGTATGGGCTATCTTGCTTATTGTAATTGGTGAATGTCAGTTTCACTGCATTCAGTGTATCATTGGCTAACTTCTGGTAGATATCATCATAAGGTAATTCTGCCTCTGTGAAAATACCAGCGGGAGATTTGATATAAGTATGTTCCTCTTGGTCAGCAAGTTTCTGGATTTTATCGGAATTGAGGAATTGATTAGCCTGAATTACCTCTTTAGTAGAAGCAAATTCAGTCCGCCATGTGTGGGCGGTAGAGTCTTCATTCTCGAAACCTGCTTGCTTCCGTTTATAAGGTACATTAGTTGCGGTATCTATTACATAGAATTGATATTTCATTTGTAAGTCTACACGATCTACGTAAAGTACTGTTCCATCACCATAATCGCTTTTGATATATACGCCCTTAAATACGTTCTCTATAAAAGCTTTAGAGTTCTTGAAATATTCAGGATGTTCTTTACTGAGTTTAAGCCACTTGTTTCCATAGGTTTCCTTGTCTAGCGTAAAAGTAACACTTGGATAATAAGTTTTATTACCATATGAATCTGTTGCGTTCCTTTCTTCATCTGTTACGCTTGTGTCGTAGGCTGTATAGGCTCTGCGACCTAATAAAATCGGATTCAGTTTATCGTAATACTTTGCAGGATCAATATTGGTATAGCGATTACGTTCCAACTCTTTTTGCAATTGGTATGCACTCATACGGCAAGCATTCAAAGAATCTCCAAACCAAGTGGAATAGAAAACAACTAAGCGTACACCTGCTACCGTGTCTTCTGTCAGAATTCCCGTCTTTTTATCAAAATCATATTTTTCAGGGAATTTGAAGTTATCTATACAGTTCAACTCAGTTAAGAAACTCGCTTCGTAGTATCCGAAAAGAGGATCTGTAAAACGCCCTACATAACCTGTACTGGTTTTGGCAAATACAGAGTCAGCGACAACGGAACGTGTAGTGACGGGAAATTCTGTGGTTAGTGCGGAAATACCGTCGGAACCGGGTAACATTCCTATTCCTAATGTACCGGTATTATCATCGCAACCAAAGAAAGTAAGGGTTGCTGTCAATAGCAGAGCGCCTAAAAACTTCACTTTCATAGTTTTCTTTGTTATCTTGTTTATTTTTGTTCTGTTTCCCATACTTTGTCGTAGAACTCATTACAAGCATCGGCAAATGTTTCGGGAGTCTGATATTCTAAAATGGGTTTTCCAGATTGTCGAGCATACTCCATCACTTCTTCGTTGACTTTTTCGCTTTGCTGGATAATGCCATCTGCATAATCAATGGCCAGTTTACACAACGTAGCATAGTCTACAGGAGCCTTCAGGTGAGCTACATCCTTCTTTGTAACACCTTTCAATACCAATCTGTTTACAAAATCAGCATTAAACGATTCTTTGAAGTCATCTTCGAAAACGGAGAATACTACTTTAGCGTCACGGAATGAAGGCTCGTCCTTATATGCTTTCTTTATATACAAAGGAGCTAAGGCAGTCATCCAGCCATGGCAGTGAATGATATCCGGGCACCAGCGTAACTTCTTAACTGTTTCCAATACACCGCGTGCATAAAAAATAGCACGACTGTCATTATCTTCATATTCCACACCATTCTCATCCGCTGTTTCCAGACGGTTTTGGAAATAATCATCGTTGTCGATGAAATAAACCTGCATGCGGGCAGACTGAATGGAAGCAACTTTAATAATAAGGGGGTGGTCGGTATCGTCAATAATCAGATTCATACCGGAGAGACGTATCACTTCATGCAATTGGTTTCTGCGCTCATTGATATTCCCCCATTTAGGCATGAATGTTCTAATTTCTCTGCCTTTTTCCTGGATTGCTTGAGGTAGGTTTCTGCCTACAAGGGACATTTCGGATTCTGGTACGTAAGGAGTAATCTCTTGGGTAATAAATAAAACCTTGTTCGCCTTTGTCATAATAACAATGTTCTCAATTATTCTGCAAAGATATAAAAAAAATCGGGCACTTGAGCAAATAAGGCGACTCTATAATTCCTTATGAATTGTTAACTGCTTGTTTTTCAGTGTTACATTGCTTCAAAGCAGGTTGTTGTCCGAGTAGAACTTTTGCATTAATTTGCGATATTTCTTCTTTATATGCTAAATAATAGTTTATTTTGCACCGCTTTTGCGAACAACTAAGTTATTATATAACCTATAAAAATGGAAATAGTACATACTATCAAGGACTTGCAGGCCGGACTCTCGGCTTTACGGGCCCAAGGTAAAAAGGTAGGATTGGTACCTACAATGGGTGCCCTGCATGCCGGTCATGCGTCATTGGTGAAGCGTTGTGTTGCAGAGAATGATGCTGCGGTAGTGAGTGTTTTTGTAAACCCGACACAGTTTAACGACAAGAATGATTTAGAGAAATATCCCCGTACGCTGGATGCCGATTGTGCTTTGTTGGAAGCTTGCGGTGCTGCGTTTGTGTTCGCTCCTTCGGTTGCGGAGATGTATCCTGAACCTGATACGCGCCAATTTAGTTATGCGCCGTTGGATACAGTGATGGAAGGTGCGTTTCGTCCGGGACACTTCAATGGTGTTTGCCAGATTGTTAGTAAGCTGTTTGATGCAGTGAAGCCGGATCGCGCTTATTTCGGAGAGAAAGATTTCCAGCAGTTGGCTATCATTCGTGAGATGGTGCGCCAGATGAATTATTCGTTGGAAATAGTGGGTTGCCCTATTATACGTGAAGAGGATGGGCTGGCTCTGAGTAGTCGTAACGCTCGTTTATCTGTCGAAGAACGCAAAAATGCTTTAAAAATATCGCAAACATTATTTGAAAGTCGTACCTTTGCGGCTTCTCATACAGTTGCTGAGACTCAGAAGTTTGTAGAAGATGCCATTGCTGCCGCTCCCGGTTTGCGTCTGGAATACTTCGAACTGGTGGATGGCAACACGTTGCAGAAAATAGCCAATTGGGAAGATACAGCGTATGCTGTAGGTTGCATTACAGTGTTCTGTGGTGAAGTTCGCCTGATTGACAATATTAAATATAAAGAGTAATAAACCTAAAAAGAGAGATCAGACCTTATGATGATTGAAGTGCTGAAGTCGAAAATCCATTGCGCTCGCGTCACGGAAGCTAACCTCAATTATATGGGAAGCATTACGATTGACGAGGACTTACTGGATGCGGCTAATATGATTGCCGGTGAAAAAGTGTACATAGCTGATAATAATAATGGTGAACGTTTTGAAACCTATATTATTAAAGGCGAACGTGGTTCGGGCAAGATATGTCTGAATGGTGCGGCAGCCCGCAAGGTGCAGCCGGACGATATCATCATTATTATGTCGTATGCCTTGATGGACTTTGAAGAAGCCAAGTCGTTCAAGCCGTCGGTGATTTTCCCTGATCCGGCAACGAACAAAGTGGTGAAATAAACGGGAAGAAAAGCGGTGGAAAGCTTGACTTTAGTTGTTTGATTCCGTATCTTTGCCCATGTAATCCTGATTTAGTTTCGGGAACGAAGATAGTAAGAGGAGTGATGCTAGTTGCTCCTCTTTTTTTGTGTCTGTATGTAGGATTTTTCGGAAGATACTATGTTTTGGTTCATAATATACTATGTAATTGGGTAAAACATACTATGTAATCGCTCGAAACATACCATCTGTTTAGAGCGAATGAATGATGTAATCGAAGTAAACAGATCATCTGTTCCGGAAAAAGAAAAGCGGAAAGACCGAAATCTTTCCGCTTTGTTAATGTTATGTAAACTTGCTCTTGACAAGTAATGGCTTTTCTGCTTATTTGCTCAACTGCTCGTGCATTGAGGCAGCAGCCTTGCGGCCATCACCCATAGCAAGAATAACGGTAGCACCACCACGAACAATATCACCTCCGGCATAAATGGTCGGAATAGATGACTGCATGTTCTCGTTTACAGCAATCGTACCTTTGCGTCCCATTTCCAGTCCCGGAATAGAAGAAGGTACAATCGGGTTGGGAGAAACCCCTACGCTGACGATAGCCAGATCTATATCAATGGTTTCCGTTGCACCTGGGATAGCTACGGGACTACGGCGTCCGGATGCATCCGGTTCGCCAAGCTCCATTTTTTGCAAGATAACTTGTTTTACCTTTCCTTGCTCATCGGCGATGTACTCGATAGGGTTATGCAGCGTGAGGAACTCAACACCTTCTTCTTTCGCATGTTTTACCTCTTCGATACGTGCAGGCATTTCTTCTTCGGAACGACGATAGATAATCATGGCACGTTCAGCACCCAAGCGGCGTGCAGTACGCACTGAGTCCATTGCTGTATTTCCACCACCGATAACGGCTACATTTCTACCGAAAGGTACCGGAGTATCAGAGTCTTCGCTTGCTGCATCCATCAGGTTGACGCGTGTCAGGTATTCATTGGATGACAGGATATTGATGGAGTTCTCTCCCGGAATATTCATGAAGTTAGGCAATCCGGCACCGGATGCTACGAATACACCTTTGAAACCTTCTTCTTCTAACTGTTCCACACTGATAGTCTTGCCTATGATGCAGTCCTTTATGAAGTTAACTCCCATCTTGGCAAGATTGTCAATCTCTACATCCACCACTTTGTTCGGCAGACGGAATTCGGGGATACCATACTTCAATACACCGCCTATCTCGTGAAGGGCTTCGAAGACAGTAACGTCGTAACCATATTTAGCCATATCTCCGGCAAAAGAAAGTCCGGCAGGTCCGGAGCCGATAACGGCAATCTTGATACCATTCTTTTCCTTGATTTCCGGTACGGAAATTTGCCCGCTTTCACGTTCATAGTCAGCGGCAAAGCGTTCCAGATAGCCGATTGCTACCGGCTTTTCTTTCATTTTCAGGTGGATACATTTTGACTCACACTGTTTTTCCTGCGGGCAAACACGGCCGCAAACGGCAGGCAGAGCACTGGTCTCTTTTAGTGTCTTGGCAGCTTCGAGTATTTCTCCACGTTCAATGTTTTTGATGAAACGAGGAATGTCAATACCTACGGGACAACCTTCCATGCAACCTGGATTTGCACAATCGAGGCAACGCTTAGCTTCCGTCAGGGCTTGTTCCTCTGTCAGCCCCTGATTTACTTCCTCTTTGCGACTGTGCGAACGGTATTCCGGATCGAGCTCGTTCATTTCAACACGTGGAATAGCAGTACGTTCTTTCGGTTTCATTGCTTTGCGAAGTTCCAAACGCCATGCGGCATTACGACTTTTCTCGTCAACTTCTTGTGTCGGTTCCGGTACAGCTTTGCAGGATTCGTCTTCTTCAAGCTTGTGCATCTCCTCGCGTTCGATGCTCTTGAAAGCACCCATACGCTTCAACATCTCGTCGAAGTCTACCTGATGGCCGTCAAATTCCGGTCCGTCTACACAAACGAATTTGGTCTTTCCACCGATGGTAATACGACAAGCACCGCACATACCTGTACCATCCACCATGATTGTATTCAGCGATACATCAGTTGGTATTTCATATTTCTTAGTCAGCAAGCAAACAAATTTCATCATGATAGCGGGGCCGATAGCAAAACATTTGTTTACTTTCTCCCGTTTAATGACTTCTTCCACGCCTTCGGTTACCAATCCTTTGCGTCCGTAAGAACCGTCATCGGTCATAATGATGACCTCGTCTGCGCTTTCGCGCATCTCTTTTTCAAGGATAATCAGCTCTTTGCTACGTCCGGCAAGTACGGCAATAACGCGATTACCGGCAGCTTTCAAAGCCTGTACGATAGGGAGCATGGGAGCCACGCCTACACCACCACCTGCACAAACCACTGTTCCGAAGTTTTCAATATGAGTAGCTTGTCCCAGCGGACCTACCACATCGGTGATGTAATCGCCCTCATTCAGTTCGCAAAGGCGGGTAGAGGAGAGGCCTACTTCCTGTACTACCAAAGTGATAGTGCCGCGTACGGTGTCAGCCGCTGCAATAGTCAATGGCATACGTTCGCCTTTTTCGCCTACACGCACAATGACGAAGTGTCCTGCCTTGCGTGAGCGGGCTATTAAAGGTGCCTCGATCTCTAATTTAAAAACCTTTTCAGAAAAATGTTCTTTGCTAATGATTTTGTTCATTATCTATAAATTTTGTTGGTATAATTACGTAATCACTTTCAGATTGTTACGGTTTGCAAAGATACGGGTTATTTGGTAAAAACAAAGAAAGTTTCTTCTAAAAAGCTGTATAACTGATGTGGACAAATGATAATTCGCCCCTACCAGGTTGTATAGACGTAATCATATAAACGCCTGTGGTTACCTATGTAGGAGCGAATTATTATTCACCCGCTTGTATAGCGCAGCTATTTTTAGTCAATCATTTCAAAACCCGTATACGGCACCAATGCCTTCGGGATACGGATACCTTCCGGCGTCTGATTGTTTTCCAGCAAAGCGGCAACAATGCGTGGTAATGCCAATGCAGATCCGTTTAATGTATGGCAAAGTTCTGTCTTCTTTTCTCCACTGCGGTAACGGCATTTCAAGCGGTTGGCCTGATAAGTATCGAAGTTAGAAACCGAACTTACTTCCAGCCAACGCTTCTGTGCTTCGGAGTAAACCTCAAAGTCGAAGCAAAGGGCGGCTGTAAAGCTCATATCTCCACCGCATAGGCGAAGGATGCGATATGGCAATTCCAGTTTTTGCAATAATCCTTCCACATGATCCAACATCTCTTTGTGAGATTGTCTGGAATGTTCCGGTTTGTCAATGCGTACCAATTCTACTTTAGAGAATTCGTGCAGACGGTTCAAGCCGCGTACATCTTTACCGTAAGAACCTGCTTCGCGACGGAAACACTGCGTGTAAGCACAGTTCTTGATAGGAAGTTGCTTCTCTTCCAGAATCACGTCACGATAGATGTTTGTTACAGGAACTTCAGCTGTCGGAATAAGATATAAATCGTCTACTTCGCAATGGTACATCTGACCTTCCTTGTCGGGTAACTGGCCTGTTCCGTAACCGGAAGCGGTATTAACTACTGTCGGAGGCATGATTTCCAGATAACCGGCTTTGCGGGCTTCGTCCAGGAAGAAGTTGATCAACGCGCGTTGCAACTGCGCACCTTTTCCTTTATAAACCGGGAAGCCGGCTCCTGTTATCTTTACGCCCAGGTCGAAATCTATCAAATCATATTTTTTTGTCAGTTCCCAGTGAGGCAGTGCATCTTTGGGGAGTTCGGTTTCCATACCGCCCATTTTCTCTACTACATTATCTTCAGCACCTACACCTTCGGGTACTTCATTATAAGGTACATTAGGAATGGTATAGAGTAGATTCTGCATGTCTTCGGCAGCCTGATCCATTTCAGTCTGCAAAGTCTTGTTGACTTCTTTAAGTTCGGCTACACGGCTTTTGGCAGTTTCTGCTTCCTCTTTCTTTCCTTCTTTCATCAATTGTCCGATGGATTTGGAAATCGAGTTTACTTCAGAGAGGTTATTATCTAATATAGACTGTGTGCTACGTCTTTTGTCGTTAAAGGCAATTACCTGGTCTATTGTTTCTTTTGCATTTTTGAAATGCTTCTTTTCCAGTCCGCGGATCACCGCGTTGGTGTTTTCTGTAATTTGTTTGATGGTAAGCATATCTTGATACTTTGTTTTGATTAAAATCTTGATTTGAGAGCACAAAGATAGTGTAAATCAGAAGTAATGCAAAAAAAGAAACTATAAAAAGAAAGGGATGCAATCCATCAGATTGCATCCCTCATCTTTATTTCTTATTCTGAAACTTACGCTTCTGTGCTTTCGGCAGGGATTACAGATACATAACGTCTGTCTTCCTTGGTTACTTTGAACTGTACAGTTCCGTCTACTAAAGCGAAAAGAGTGTGGTCTTTACCCATACCGATGTTGTTACCCGGGTGGAATTCAGTACCTCTTTGACGAATGATGATGTTGCCTGCTTTGCAAGCTTCGCCACCAAATATCTTAACGCCTAATCTCTTGCTCTGTGATTCGCGGCCGTTCTTAGAACTACCGACACCTTTTTTATGTGCCATTTCTTCTTACTGTTTTAAATTGATTAAGCTACTACTTCTGTAATTGTTAACTCTGTGAATTGTTGGCGGTGACCGTTCAACTTGCGATGACCTTTTCTTCTTTTCTTGTGGAAAATGAGAACTTTGTCACCTTTTACCAGGCTGGATACAATCTGGCAAACAACTTTTGCACCTTCTACAGTAGGAGCACCTACAGTGATTGCACCGTCTTTGTCTACCAAAAGAACCTTGTCAAATTCTACTGTCGTACCGTTTTCTGCATTCTGGATGTGGTGTACAAACAGTTTTTTGCCAGCTTCTGCTTTAAATTGCTGACCATTGATTTCTACAATTGCGTACATTTCTTATATATAATGTATAAGTTAGCTCCGTCGGGTGGTCTCTAATCACTTAGAAAGCACTTTGTCGAACCCGGTGCGGAATAATCGGGCACAAAAGTACTTCTTTTCTTCGGAACGGGCAAGTGTTTCATCTTCTTTTTGCGGAAAAAATGGTTTACCTCTATTCCATGTAAGGAAAGCGGAATGGGAGCAGTTTCCCGTTTACAAGAAGTTAAGAGTTTGTCGACAAGAAATTAACTTCTTGTCGACAAACTCTTAACTTCTTGTAAACAGAAAAAGGACTGCTTGTAACCTTTTGGTAATCAGTGGCGAAATATTCTCTTGTTTAAATCGGAATGTATATAAAACGTACTTGAGACCTGCTTGCTCCGTACCTGCTCCGTAGCAAAACAGGATGCGAACCGGATTTACCTGAAAAATTACAAAAGTGGCTTTAGTATATAAACTGCCGCAACTATCAGTGCCACTACAATAATAGCAAAGATAATAAGCAGTATCAAACTATAGAAAAACATCAGTATTGTAGTCCAGAAACTTCTCCACCAGGTATATCCATACAGTTGCTTATAATCCAGGCAGAAGAGGGCAAAGATGAATAGTATGGGCAATTCGTATAAATGGCCTACCTGTGCACTGCCGTTGAAAGGGAGCACTATGATACTGAGCAAGAGTATCTGGCAAGCAATATAAGCCTGTATAAATACATGTTCTGTCAGATTATAGTGCAGTTTGTTCTTTTTCTGACGGAAAGCCATGAGCGTTGCCAGAGCAAAGAGAGGTAATGTGGCGATAATACGGAATGCCTTGTTACCATGTCCCCAACTTTTCAGTAAGTTCCATACTTTTTCCAGAAAAGGTGTATTGTGAATGGCTTTTTCAAGCTTATTAAATACTGATGATCCACCTTCCAGAAGTTCATCTATGAGTTCGTCATCTTCATCACCATTTATTTGAAGGGTGATGTTATCCTTTTTTAAGTTTTTTGAGGTTTCCAGTTTTTCCAGATCCTGATTCAGTTCTTTTATTGTTTGGGCCAAAACCTCCTTTTGGTCTGGTTTCTTGGTCTCTTTCATCTGTTTCTGCAATAGCTCACGTGCAGCTATCAGATTATTCTTCCGGATGTCCGTAGAATCTTCTGTTTCCAGATTTTCCAGTTTCTTATCCAGACCTTCTATCGTTTTATTCAGGATATTTTGGGTAGTCGGGTCTGTTGCTGTTTCTATACGTTTTTGCAATTGTTCACGTGCAGCGACTATTTCTTGCCTTTGAGCTTCCGGAGACTTTCCCTTTTTCTCTTTCAAGGCTTCAGGATCTACTAGTTGTACGGCCATGATGTAAAGGGCGGCAAGTACAAATAGTGTCTGGAAGGGGCGGAAGTATAAGATTCGTTTGCCGGCAATGAAGTCTCTGATCATGTACCCCGGGCGGTAGAGTAAATCCAGAAGTGTTCGACCAAAGCCATTATCAATATTGGTGAATCCTCCCAATATATTTCTGAATGCATTACTGAAGCGGTAGCGAGGAGTGTTCCGGCTTTGACCGCAACGGTTGCAATAACTACCTGTATAGACGGTATCACAATTCAGGCAGATGTTACTTTCCTCACTGATGGGCGGAATCTCTTTTCCACGTACCATCTTGATATGCAAGGCTCGAAGGTACTTCTTACAGGGGGTCCACCAGGGGGATATAAAATCTAATACACGGTCTGGCAGAATCCTGCGTTTGGTAAGAATATACCAAAGTACCAGTATGAAAGACCATAGAAAAACATTGCTATCTTCTCCTTCTTCAAAAGACAGCCATAGCAATATTGCCAAAATCAGTATTTGCCAAATATTGATCATCTTTCTTCTGCGGGGAGCGGGAGAAATGGGAGAAGCGGAAACAGCCGGAACTGCAGGCGTACTGACAACCGGATGTTGAGGTATCACTTTATTGGCAGTCGAGTCCTCGTTGTCAGCAGATTGTTTATCATGGGTCGGTAGTTCGTCATTTTCCAGTAGTTCTTCCAGCGAACTCATAATCTTCCAGTGTGGATATTTGGCTAATTCTTCGGTGGTAGTTACTCCATGGGTTACACCTGCAAAGTCTACACCTGCAGCTTTGGCTGTGGCAGCATCTACTGTACTGTCACCAATATAGAGGGTTTCAGCTTTGGTGACGTGTAATTGTTTTATGGCAAGTAGTAAACCTTCGGGCGAAGGTTTGGCCGTTTGTACATCTTCTCCACCGACAATGATATTGAAGAAGCTGCCGGGGAAATGCTGGTCGAGCATTTCCTTAATTCGGTAACGGTATTTGGTGGAGATGATACCTATGAATGCACCCGCATCTTTCAGGGCCAGCAGTACAGACTTGGTTTCCAGAAAAAGCACGGTGTTTATTGTCATGTGGGTGTCCGCTTCTTTCCTGTATTCACTTTTAAAACCGGCCAGTTGCTCTTCATCCGTTACTCCCGTCAGGATAGAAAAAGATTCTTCCAATGTTTTCCCGATGGTGCGTTTAATGTCTTCATCGGTTACATTTGTATAACCATGTTTATTGAGCACATTGCGAAAGCAAGTAACAATGCCGCGAGAAGAGTCTGCGAGCGTGTAATCAAAGTCAAAGAGATAAGTCGTATAGCCCATGTCGCTTTTTGCGGCAAAGTTATAAATTAATTGGAATTTTCTGACTATATTTGTTCGCACTATGAATTTATTTTAAAAACTGCTAAGTGTTTCTTTGCGCTGAGTTGTTCCATACATACGTTAACTATGTAATATTATGAAACTATCAGAATTATCTTTTGGGATTTTGCTTCTTTTCTCTTTTTCAGCGTGTGTATCCCAACAACCGGATGCGGAAACTGAGTGTTATGCAACAGAGTACGTCAATCCTTTTATTGGTACTGATTTTACAGGAAATACTTATCCCGGAGCGCAGGCCCCGTTCGGTATGGTGCAGTTAAGCCCCGATAATGGTCTTCCCGGCTGGGATCGCATCTCCGGTTATTTCTATCCGGACAGCACGATTGCAGGTTTCAGTCACACTCATCTTTCGGGTACGGGAGCCGGTGATTTATATGATATATCTTTTATGCCTGTAACTCTGCCTTATAAAGAAGCAGATGCGCCGTTGGGCATTCACTCTTTATTTTCCCATGATGAAGAAACAGCCAGTGCCGGATATTATCAGGTGCGGCTGAAAGATTATGATATCAACGTGGAACTGACAGCAACCGAACGTTGTGGCATCCAGCGTTATACTTTTCCTGAAGCGGACGCAGCTATATTCCTCAATTTGCGGAAAGCTATGAACTGGGACTTTACGAATGATACCCGTATTGAAGTAGTCGATTCGGTAACTATTCAAGGATACCGTTTTTCTGATGGTTGGGCACGCGACCAGCACATTTATTTCCGTACCCGTTTTTCTAAACCGTTTGCATCCGTACAGTTAGATACTGCTGCTGTCATCAAAGACGGTAAGCGTATAGGTAGCTCTGCTATTGCCCGTTTTGATTTCCACACAAGTGCAGGGGAACAGATTCTTGTTACCACCGCTATTTCGGGGGTAAGTATGGAAGGCGCAGCACGCAATCTTGCTGCTGAAGCTCCGGCAGATGATTTTGACAAGTATCTGGCTGTTATCCGTAAAAACTGGAACGAGCAACTTTCCAAAGTAGAAATCAAGAGCAATGACATTGATGAGAAAGTTAAGTTTTATACAGCCCTTTATCATTCCATGCTGGCTCCTACTATCTATAGCGATATGGATGGTGCCTATTATGGTCCTGATAAGCAAGTGCATCAGGCAGACGGATGGACCAATTACAGTACTTTCTCATTATGGGATACCTACCGTGCCGCTCATCCCCTTTATACCTATATTGAACCACAGCGTGTAAATGACATGGTAAAATCCTTTCTTGCCTTTTCCGAACAGAACGGACGTCTTCCGGTATGGAATTTCTATGGAAGTGAAACGGATATGATGATAGGTTATCATGCAGTTCCCGTCATAGTGGATGCTTACTTGAAAGGGATCGGGGATTTTGATCCGAAGAAAGCTTTGGCCGCATGTGTAGCTACAGCCAATATCGATGAATATCGTGGAATAGGATTATATAAAAAATATGGTTATGTGCCTTACGATGTAACGGATCACTATAATTCGGAGAACTGGTCACTTTCTAAAACCCTGGAATACGCTTACGATGATTATTGTATTGCCCGTATGGCGGAGAAACTGGGTGAAAAGCAAATTGCAGATGAATTTTATAAGCGTTCTCTGAATTATAAGAATGTATATAATTCTCAGACAACCTTCATGCAACCGCGGAATAACAAAGGATCCTTCATTGAGGACTTCAGTCCGGATGATTATACTCCGCATATTTGCGAAAGTAATGGTTGGCAATATTTCTGGTCTGTGCAACAAGACGTTGATGGACTGATCAGTCTGGTTGGAGGCAAGGAACGTTTTGCCCAGAAACTGGATAGTATGTTCACTTACAATCCTTCTGCGGATGAAGATCTGCCTATTTTCAGTACTGGAATGATCGGGCAGTATGCACATGGTAATGAACCGAGTCACCATGTCATTTATTTGTTTAATGCCATAGGGCAACCTTGGAAGGCTCAGAAGTATGCAGCTGAGGTGATGCATGAGTTATATAAGAATACACCTGCCGGTTTGTGCGGGAATGAAGATTGTGGTCAGATGTCTGCCTGGTATGTGTTCAGTGCAATGGGATTCTATCCGGTAGACCCGATTAGCGGCAAATATGAGATAGGTACTCCTATGTATCCTGAGATGAAGATGCATCTGGCTAACGGTAAAACATTTACGATATTGGCACCGGCTGTCAGCAAAGAGAATATTTATATCCAGTCGGTAAAACTCGACGGAAAACCTTATGATAAAAGTTATATCACGCATGAGCAAATAATGAATGGTTCTATCTTTGAATTTGAGATGGGGAATAAACCGGGTAAAGTGTGGTATGAGATAGAGTGATAGGGTGATAGAGTGATGGATGGTGCCAGATAATATAATTGTGGGATTATGAGTGATAACTTTGACCTGACTTATAAACTCCTTTTCCGTAAGTACTACGCCAATCTGCTTTTCTATGCCACGCGCATCGTGGGTGATGAAGAGGCGGAGGACGTAGTACAAGATGTATTTGTAGAATTGTGGCGGCGGAAAGATACGATAACGGTAGGAGAGCAGATACAGGCATTTCTGTATCGGGCGGTGTATACCCGTGCTTTGAATGTACTGAAGCACCGGGATATCAAGAATACTTATGAAGCTGTAGTGACGGAGATCAACCAGAAAAGAATAGAGTTTTATCAGCCGGACAGTAATGATGTCGTGAAGAGGATAGAAGACCGTGAACTCAGAAAGGAACTCTCCGAGGCTATAAATGAATTGCCGGATAAGTGTAAGACGGTCTTTAGACTCAGCTATCTGCATGATATGAAGAATAAGGAAATAGCAGATACTATGGGGATATCATTGCGGACCGTGGAGGCTCATATGTATAAAGCTCTGAAGTTTCTGCGTGAGAGGTTGGGCTACCTGAACTTTATGTTAGTCCTGTTTTTATTAGATAAGGTATAAGTGTTTTTATCGAAACGGTTGTTTTAATAGTATGATGAAAGAAGGAATGAATAAGTTGGATGAAGAATTGATGGCCAAATTCCTTATGGGGGAATGCTCTGAAGAAGAGCTCTGTAAGGTAAATGCATGGCTGAACGAATCGGATGGTAACGCTCGTGAATTGTTCAGGATAGAGCAGATATACCATCTGGGAAAGAGTGAAGAATTTGCGGATGAAAAGAAGATAGAAAAAGCTGAAAAGCAGCTGTTCAAACGGCTGGCACAAGAAGAAGCTAAACGAAATAAGGTGAGAAGATTGAATGCCTGGATGCGGTATGCTGCTATGTTCATAGGTATCTTTTTTATATCCGGTTTGAGTTATCATATTTATCAGTCACAAAGTGAAGAGAGCAAATTGGTTGCTGTCACTGCCCGTGATGAAGTGAAAGAACTAATGTTGCCTGATGGCACTAAGGTTTGGCTGAACAAACATACTACTTTAAAATATCCACGTGAATTCTCAGAAAAGGGAAGGAATGTGTATATGGAAGGGGAAGCCTATTTTGAAGTAAAGCGAAATACGGCGAAGCCTTTTATAGTGCGCAGTGAAGCCATGCAGGTAAGAGTTTTGGGAACAGTCTTCAACTTAAAGAGTGACAAGACTAACCGTTCTGCGGTAGCTACACTGATAAAGGGAGAGATTGAAGTGAAAGGTAATCACGAAGAAGGCATGATCGTATTGGCTCCGGGACAAAAAGCGGAATTGAATGCTGTAACTCGCCGTCTGGTAGTGAAACAGGTGGATACAGGCATTGAAAACTGGCATAATAATCAGTTTGTCTTTGAAAAGGCTGACATATTTACGATTGCCCGTACTTTGGAGAATTCTTATGGGGTGAAGATTATTCTGGCGCCTGATATGGATGCTACAAAGACATATTCCGGTACATTAAAGAAGAAAGATAATGTCGAGGAGACTCTGAATCTGATTAAGAGTACGAATGCGCTTCCCATTGAATATAAAATTGTGGGAAATAGTGTATTTCTGTCTTCAAAGAAATAGGTAAAAATCGGAAGTATATAATCTTAAAACATAATAATATGAGGAAACTGCTTTTATCGATTTGCTGTTTAGGCTGTGCTCTTTGGGCTCAAGCCAAAGATTTTACGCAATACGTCAACCCGCTGATGGGTACATTGTCTTCTTTTGAACTTTCTACGGGAAATACGTATCCGGCTATCGCACGCCCTTGGGGTATGAATTTCTGGACTCCGCAGACCGGAAAGATGGGAGATGGCTGGCAATATGTATATACTGCTAATAAGATTCGTGGTTTCAAGCAGACCCACCAGCCCAGTCCGTGGATTAATGATTACGGTCAGTTCTCCATTATGCCTGTAACAGGCAAACCAGAGTTTGATGAAGACAAACGTGCCAGTTGGTTCTCACACAAAGGAGAGGTCGCATTACCTTATTATTATAAGGTGTATCTTGCCGAGCACGATGTTGTGACGGAGTTTACGCCCACAGAGCGTGCCGTTTTGTTCCGTTTCACTTTTCCAGAGAACGAGAATTCGTATGTTGTAGTAGATGCTTTTGATAAAGGCTCTTATATTAAGATCATTCCTGAACAAAATAAGATAATCGGATATACCACCCGTAACAGCGGTGGAGTTCCTGATAACTTCAAGAACTATTTCGTTATAGAATTTGATAAGCCTTTCAGTTATCAGGCTTCTGTTGCTGACGGCGCTTTGGTTGAAAACCAGAGTGAACAAACAGCAGGACATGCGGGAGCCATCATCGGTTTCAAAACCCGTAAGGGAGAAATTGTACATGCTCGTGTAGCCTCCTCCTTTATCAGTTTTGAGCAAGCAGACAGAAATCTGAAAGAGCTGGGGAGTGACAGTTTTGAAACTTTGGTTCAGAAAGGACAAGATGCCTGGAATCAGGTATTGGGAAAAATAGAAGTGGATGGAGGTAACCTTGATCAGTATCGTACTTTCTATTCCTGCTTGTACCGTTCAGTACTCTTCCCACGTGCTTTCTTTGAGTTTGACGAGGCTGGAAATCCAGTTCACTACAGTCCTTATAACGGAGAAGTTTTGCCCGGATATATGTATACTGATACAGGCTTTTGGGATACTTTCCGTTGTCTGTTCCCTTTCCTCAACCTGATGTACCCTTCAGTAAACAAACAGATACAGGAAGGCCTTATCAATACATATAAGGAAAGTGGCTTCTTTCCCGAATGGGCAAGTCCGGGACATCGCGGCTGTATGATCGGTAATAACTCCGCTTCTATACTTGCCGACGCTTATCTGAAAGGTATTAAAGTGGATGATGTAACTACTTTGTACGAAGGTCTTATCCACGGAACAAAGAATGTGCATCCGGAAGTTTCTTCTACCGGTCGCCTCGGTTATGAATACTATAATGAATTGGGATATGTTCCTTACGATGTGAAAATCAATGAGAACACTGCCCGCACTTTGGAATATGCTTATGATGACTGGTGTATCTACCAGATGGCAAAAGCTCTGAACCGTCCGAAGAAGGAACTGAAGCTTTTTGCTGACCGTGCTATGAATTATAAAAATGTGTTCGATAAGGAAAGCCTGTTGATGCGTGGACGCAATAAAGATGGACAGTTCCAGGCTCCTTTCTCACCCTTGAAGTGGGGAGATGCCTTTACGGAAGGAAATAGCTGGCATTATTCCTGGTCTGTATTCCACGATCCTCAAGGTTTGATTGATCTGATGGGTGGTGAAAAAGTTTTTGTTGAAATGTTGGACTCGGTATTTATCGTTCCTCCTTTATTCGATGACAGCTATTATGGCCAGGTAATCCATGAAATACGTGAGATGACGGTGATGAATATGGGTAATTATGCTCATGGCAACCAACCTATACAGCACATGATTTACATGTATAATTATGCCGGACAGCCCTGGAAAGCTCAGTATTGGTTGCGTCAGGTGATGAATCGCATGTACACGCCCGGTCCTGATGGCTATTGTGGAGATGAAGATAACGGGCAGACTTCTGCCTGGTATGTATTCTCGGCATTAGGTTTCTATCCCGTTTGTCCGGGAACCGATGAGTATGTCTTGGGTGCTCCCTTATTTAAAAAAGCAACGCTCCATTTCGAAAATGGTAATTCATTGGTGATCGATGCTGCTAATAATAATTCTGAAAATATGTACATCGAATCGCTCCGTTTGGATGGAAACGCGTATACGAAGAATTATCTGAAACATGGAGATCTGTTGAAGGGTGGTGTCTTGAAATTTGATATGGGTAGCAAACCTAATTTACAACGAGGAACACAGGTGGAAGATTACCCGTATTCTTTCTCCAATGAAATAAAAAAGAAATAAAAAACTGAAGTTAATAATGTAATGAAGAAGGGAATAGGAAATAAAACTATTCCCTTTTTCATTTAATGAAAAAAAATATCATTTTGTACTAAGTGTATTTTCTAGGGTCGTTGTTTTATATATGACGATCAGGAAATAGAGTCTCCCGGTCGATTAAAATTAACCAATGTGTAACCTTTAAACTTTGTTTATGAACAACAATCATGCTTTTCAAAGTTCGAAATTTCTACGAGCTTTATTAGTCTTGTTCTTCATGACTGTATCTGTTCAGTGGACCTTTGCCCAACTGAATTTGAATGTCTCTCGTACGACGTTAGGTACAGTTATCGAACAGATCAAATCTCAATCTAAGTATCAATTTTTCTATGACGACAAGCTCGCTACTATGGCAGTGGAGAATGTCAAAGTGAAGAACGCATCTATAGAAGATGCCTTGAATGCTATCTTGAAAGGAAAAAACATTTCTTTTAAAGTAGAAGATAACATTGTTTATCTTTCAGAGAAGTCTGCTGCACCGCAAGAGGGTAACCAGCAGGGTAAAGAGCACACCATTACTGGACAGGTGTCGGATGATATGGGTCCCCTTATTGGTGTGAATGTGCTTGTAAAAGGTACGAGCGTAGGTTGTATCACTGATATTGATGGTAACTTTACACTGACTACAACTGAAGCGAATCCGGTGGTGCAGTTCTCCTATGTAGGCTATAAGCCGCAGGAAATTGCAGCAAAAGGACAGAGAACTATTAACGTTATGATGTTGGCTGACTCACAGTTGATAGAAGAAGTTGTTGTGACGGCCTTAGGTATCAAACGTTCTGAGAAAGCACTTTCTTATAATGTACAACAAGTTAATGCAGATGATATAACTAAGAATAAGGATGTTAATTTTGTGAACTCCTTGAATGGTAAAGTAGCTGGTGTAAACATTAATGCTTCTTCATCTGGTGTAGGTGGTGTATCAAAAGTTGTGATGCGTGGTACTAAATCTATTATGCAAACCTCAAATGCACTTTACGTTATAGATGGCGTACCTGTATTGTCAGGTCGTAGTAACAAAGCTGGTGGTACTGAATTTGATTCTCAAGGATCTACCGAACCTATTGCGGATATTAATCCGGAAGATATTGAATCAATGTCCGTGTTGACGGGTGCGGCAGCTGCAGCATTGTATGGCTCAGAAGCGGCTAATGGTGCGATCATTATTACTACAAAGAAAGGTAAGGAAGGCAGATTAAGCCTTACAGTGAGTAGTAATACTGAGTTTACTACTCCATTTGTGATGCCCAGTTTCCAGAATCGTTATGGAACAGGTACAGGAGGAGTGCTGAGTACCTCTGGAGCACTTAGCTGGGGAGCACGCTTGACAGATGCCAATAACTATGGTTATAGTCCGAAAGATAACTATTTTCAAACAGGTATTATTGGTACAGAAAGTATATCTTTATCTACGGGTACCGAGAAGAATCAAACTTATGCATCAGCAGCGGCTGTAAATTCCAAAGGTATTATACCTAATAATAAATACAATCGCTATAATTTTACAGTACGAAATACGACTTCTTTCTTGAATGATAAAATGAAGTTGGATGTGGGTATAAGCTATATTTTGCAGAACGACCGAAATATGACCAATCAGGGTTCTTATAATAACCCATTGGTAGGTGCCTACTTGTTCCCTCGTGGTAATGATTGGGAGGATATTCAAATGTATGAGCGTTATGATCCTGCCCGTAAGATTGATACTCAATATTGGCCGATAGGTGATGAAGCTATGGCCATGCAGAATCCGTATTGGATAAACTACCGGAATTTACGTGAAAATAAGAAGGACCGTTATATGATGAATGCTAGCTTGAGCTATCAGATACTGGATTGGCTGAATGTTTCAGGACGTGTTCGCGTGGATAATTCAAATAATGATTATACTGAAAAGTTTTATGCTTCTACAAATACTCAATTGACAGAGAAGTCTTCCCGTGGTTTGTATGGCATTGCAAAGACGCAAGATAAGCAATTATATGCTGATTTTCTGATCAGTGTTAATAAGTATTTTGGTGAGGATTGGTCTTTGCAGGCGAATTTGGGTGGCTCTATTTCTGACGTTCGTACGGATGCAATGAAAGTACGTGGTCCGATTGCTGATGGTAGTGACTCCTTTGCAGGTGAGCAGGCCGGGCTTACTAACTTTTTTGCTATTCAGAATTTGAGTGCCAGTAAAACACAGCGTATGCAAGAAGGTTGGCGTGAACAGACACAGGCTATCTTTGCTTCTGCTGAACTTGGTTATAAAAATACTTATTATCTGACGGTGACCGGGCGTAATGACTGGCCTTCTCAATTAGCTGGTCCAAAATCTGTAAATAAATCGTTCTTCTATCCTTCAATTGGTGGCTCTGTTGTTTTATCTGAGTTGATGCCTAATTTGAATAAGGATTATTTGTCTTATATGAAAGTTCGTGGTTCATGGGCTTCAGTAGGTAATCCTTTTTCTAGATATGCAGCTAATCCGTATTTTCCTTGGATTGCAAACGATGGTAGATGGAGTCAACTGACTGATTATCCTATGTATGATTTAAAACCGGAACGTACTAATTCCTGGGAATTAGGTTTATCTATGCGTTTTCTGAAGAATTTTAATTTGGATGTGACGTATTACAGTGCTAAAACTATGAACCAGACTTTCAATCCTGATCTGCCTGTCAGCGGTTTTTCTAAAATATATATTCAGACTGGTGCAGTTCGCAACTCTGGCGTTGAACTGTCATTGGGATACAATAATACTTGGAATGGTTTCACGTGGGATACTGGTTTTACTTTCTCTACTAACAAGAACAAGATTCTTACTTTAGCTAATGATGCTATTAATCCTGCAACGGGTGAACGTATTTCTTTGACTACTTTGAATATGGGTGGTTTAGGAGAAACGCGTTTCCTATTGAGAGAAGGTGGAAGTATGGGGGATTTATATTCTTTGATAGACTTGAAACGCGATGATAATGGTAATATTTTAGTTGATGCGAATGGTCAGATTACAGCGGAAACTATAAAGGAACCAAGCAAATATATTAAGTTAGGTAGTGTGTTGCCTAAAGGTAATTTGGCATGGCGTAATGATTTTGCCTGGAAAAATTTTAATGCCGGTTTTTTGGTTTCAGCTCGTTTAGGTGGTGTGGTTTTCTCGCGTACTCAGGCTATGTTAGATTATTATGGAGTATCTGAAGCGTCGGCTGACGCACGTGATCGTGGCCACATTCTTATAAATGGTAACGACTATATTAATCCTGAAACATGGTATAGTGTGGTAGGTAGCGGTACGGCTATTCCTCAATACTATACTTATTCTGCTACTAATGTTCGTCTTCAAGAAGTTTCTTTCGGTTATACTTTCCCTAGAAAAATGTTGGGCGATATTTGTGATATTAAGGTATCGTTGGTTGGTCGTAACCTCTGGATGATTTACAATAAGGCTCCTTTCGATCCGGAAGGTGTAGCATCTACTGATAATTTCTATCAAGGAATTGATTACTTTATGATGCCGTCTTTGCGTAATATCGGTTTCAGTTTGAGCTTTAAATTTTAAAAATAAACCAATATGAAAAGAAATATAATAAATAAATTGATTCTGAGTTCGTTGTTTTTGGGCTTTATGTCATGTACCGGCAACTATATGGATATAAATTCTAATCCTTATGAACCGGATGATTTGAGTCCGGATGATTATGCTTTGGGGTCGGCTATGAGTGGTATGGCAAGCACGGTTATCGCTTCAGATGTAAATACAGCACAGTTTACGGATTGCTTGTTGGGAGGTCCTTTGGGTGGTTACTTTGCAGATTCTAATAGTGGATGGTCCAATACAATTTCTAATTTTGATGCCAAAAACGACTGGACACGTGTATTCTTGATAAGCGATAAGATCATTGCTACATTATATAGTAATTTGAATGCCATTAAGATTGTTTCTGATAATACACATAATCCTGTACCCTACGCAATTGCGCAAATTATGAAAGTGGCGGCTATGAGTCGTGTTACTGATGCTTATGGTGCGATACCGTATTCAAAGATTGGTGAGGATGGAAAGATAACTACTCCATACGATTCACAAGAGGAAGTTTATAATAAATTCTTTGAGGAATTGGATGGTGCTATTGCAGTCTTAACTGAAAATAGAAATGCTGCACTTGTTGCCAGTGCTGACTTTGTCTACAGCGGTAATGTACAGAAGTGGTGTAAGTTTGCTAATTCATTGAAATTACGTTTAGCTATCCGCATAGCTTATGCAAATCCTTCGAAGGCAAAAGAAATGGCAGAAAGTGCAGTCAAGCAGGAAATGGGGCTTATAGAGTCGAATGAAGATAATGCGAAGTGGAATTATTTTGGAACTCTTCCGAATCCGATATATACGGCTGTACGCTATAATGAAGAAAAAACAGGTGGTGATACACATGCGGCGGCAGATATTATTTGCTATATGAATGGTTATGATGACAATCGGCGTGCAAGCTATTTTGAAAAATCTAAATGGGAAGAACAGGCTTATGTCGGTTTGCGCCGTAGTATCAATTTGGCTAAAATGGGTGATTACTTTAGTAATTATTCTACAATAAAGATGAAGTCTTCTGATCCTGTTCTTTGGATGAATGCTGCGGAAGTTGCTTTCTTGCGTGCCGAAGGAAAGGCGATCTTTAATTTTGATATGGGAGGAGAGGCTGGTAATTTCTATAATCAAGGAATTCGACTTTCTTTCGAGCAATGGGGAGCGGCTGGAGCTGACAATTATATGGAAGATGCCATAAGCAAACCGGCTACTTATAAGGATCCCTCCGGAGTCTATACGTATGAAGGAACACTTTCTGAAATAACCGTTAAATGGGATGAGGCGGCTACTCCGGCTGAGAAACAGGAACGCATTATTACACAGAAGTGGATTGCTAACTGGCCATTGGGCAATGAAGCGTGGGCGGATTATCGTCGTACCGGTTATCCTAAGATGATTCCGGCTGCTGCTGATGGTAACCGTAGTGGTGGAGTTGTAGACAGTAATAAAGGTGCAAGACGTATGCCCTATCCTTCGGAAGAATATACCAACAATACTGAAAATGTGCAATATGCAGTACAAAACTATTTGAAGGGAGCGGATAATATGGGTACTGATGTGTGGTGGGCACGTAAGTAATAATTAATAAATAGTATATTATGAAAATATATAGAAACTCATTTAAAGGAATTATGATAGCAGCTTTCTCTATGTTGGCGTTATCTGCTTGTTCCGATTGGACTGAAACGGAAAGCATCGACCTTGGTCAACCGGATATAACTAACCAGAATCCGGAACTTTATGCCAAATATTTGCAGAATTTGCGCGAATATAAAAAATCGGATCATACATTGGTATATGTATGGTTTGATAATAGTCAAAAGGTACCTTTTAATCGGTCACATCATATAACAGATCTACCGGACAGTATTGATGTTGTGAGTATGATACATCCGGATAACCTGACAGATTGGGAATTAAAAGAAATAAACCAAGTCCGTAGTGAGAAGGCCATGAAAGTTATCTATACCATTGATTTTGAATCAATCAAAGCTGCGTATAATGCAAAGTTGGAACTTGCTACGGAGGAAGAACCGGTGGCTGAGGAGTTTTTAGACTTCTTGACTGATTCGTTGGAATATTCACTTTCTTTAGTTAAGAAGTATAACTACGATGGTATTTGCATTGGTTATGCAGGTAAGGCCAGAATTCATATGCGTCCTGCCGAGCTGAAAGAATATACAGAGAATGAGACGGCTTTCATCAATATAATGAATGACTGGCACAAACGTAATTCGGAGAAAATAATTACTTATGAAGGAAAACCGCAAAATTTGATTAACCCTGCATTGCTGAATGACTGTATGTCTATTTTAGTGTCAGGAAAAGAATCGACAAATGAGAATGACCTGACATATAAAATGCTGTTGGCAAATGTTGAAAATATCCCTCATGATCGTTTTGGAATGACAGTAATGGCTACTGATCTGAATGATCCGAATAAGAAAATAGGATACTTTGCAGATGGCTCGTTAGCTATGGCTGGTTTGGCAAATTGGGCACCTTCTCCTCATGGCGGTGTTACGGTAAAAGCTGTAGGCATCTATAATGTTTCTACTGATTACTATACCTCTGTACGGAACTATTCCTATACGAGACAACTTATTTCGAGTGTTAATCCATCTGTAAAATGAAAGGAGAATAATAATCATGAGATATACAGTAAATAATTTATTTTCTTTGTTGCTTGTAGCGTCCAGTATGTTGACCGTTTTTTCATCATGTGATGATGATATGGAAAACTATGACAACAAAGCCTTTGTTAGTACTTCAAAAGTAGGTAATATCTTGTTGAAAGGGACTAATAATGAAGAAAATGTAGTGATCCAGACTGCAATTGCCAGACCGGAAACAATGGATATTAAAGTGGTATATAAAGCAGATGCTTCTTTAGTAAGTGAATATAATTTGATTTATGGTGAACAAGCCATAATTGTTCCTAGTGAGAATTACGAAATACTTGATAACGTTTCTACTATTATGGCTGGTGCAATGCAGGGAAGTGAGGTGAAAGTTCATTTTAAGGATTTGTCACTATTAAATCGTAATTTAGTTTATGTTTTACCTGTTACAGTATCTGAGTCTACTATAGAGTTTTTAAAAAGTACCCGTACCACTTATTTTGTAATCAAAGGTGCCGCGTTAATAAACACAGTTGGTAATATTACTAAGAACTATCTGACTCTACAATCTCCTGGAACTTCGACATTAAGTGGTATGAACCAATTAACTATAGAAGCTTTGGTACGGATAAGCCAATTTGGCAAATTGATTAGTACGGTTATGGGTATTGAAGGAACTTTCCTGTTCCGTATTGGTGATGCAGGTGTTCCTGACAATCAACTTCAGTTGGCTACCTCAAACGGTAAAGTCACAGATACAGCTTGGCAAATTCCAACTAACGAGTGGGTACATTTAGCTGCTACTTTTAACTCTGAGGATGGTACAGTAGAAGTGTATCTGAATGGTGTAAAGAAAGGAGCTACTCAGACGGTAGGATACCGTGAATCTGTTAATTGGGCTTCAGGAAGGTTCTATATTGGAAAATCATATGATGATACTCGCTGGTTGGAAGGGGATATTTGCGAATGTCGTGTTTGGAATCGTGTATTGACTGCTGATGAAATCAAAGTCAAAGATCATTACTATGTGGTAGCTCCTGACAGTGAGGGCTTAGTGGCATATTGGAAATTTGATGAAGGTAGTGGGAAGATTATTGCTGATCATACTGGGAATGGAAATACTATGGTGGCAAATAGTGATATAACTTGGACTATGGTTTCATTACCGAAATAATAACCTTATTAATTATAAGAAGATAAATTATGAAATACATCAATTATATGAATATGAAGTGTTGGATTGCAGCGTTGGTGCTGTCAGCCGGTTTGTTTGCCGCCTGTTCCGATGATGTTTTAGTCGGACAGGTAGACGAAAGCAAATATACGACTGGTGATGGTAGCGTGATGGGATATGTTAGTGATAGCTATGGAAAGCGTATGTTTAGTAACATAGAATTTCGTAGTTCGGGTAGTGTTTCTTTGCATTTTAAAACTACTGCAAAGTTAACAATGGAAACCGCAGTAACTGTAACTTATGACGAGACGGTACTTACGGAATATAATAATAAGTACGGAACTCCATATGAGGTCTTTCCTAAGAATGAAATTACATTCGAAAATGGAGGTGTCATTAAAATGAATGCAGGAGATGTGCAGTCATCCGAAATGAAAGTTTCTTGTGTCTCCGATGGAAGCCTTTCTGCCGATAAGAGCTATATTATTCCTTTGCGCATACAAGTAACATCTGGCGACTTTAAATTAGGCGAAGAAGATCAGACTCGTTTGATTTTTATAAAAGACTTGACAGGAATTCCTGATTGCACTAAATATGTAGACGGAAAACCGGGGGTAAAAGTTTTTAGCTGTATGGAAGTGAATGATGCTAACCCGCTGAATAACCTTAGTTTTACCTTGAAGAGTAATGGAAAGCCATTGGTAGATGCTTTGATTATATTCTCAGCTAATATTAACTACAATGTCGAGACCGGGCGTGTTTATATATTCAATAATGAAAATGTGCAGGCATTGCTTGATAATCGTGAACACTATCTGAAACCTTTGCAGGACAGAGGTATAAAAGTCATTCTTGGCTTGTTGGGCAATCACGATCGTTCTGGAGTGGCAAATATGTCTAAAGAAACTGCTCAGGTATTTGCGCAGGAAGTAAAGGCAATGTGTGATGCCTATAAGTTGGATGGTATTTTCATTGATGATGAATATTCTGCCTATGAGACGAGTAATATAACCCCGGGCTTTGTGTATCCGAGCCGGGAAGCAGCTGCGCGTCTTTGCTATGAAGTGAAGAAAGCGCAGCCGGAAAGATGGGTCGTTGTTTATGCATATAATAGAACTTATTATTTGCCAGCTATTGATGGAATGCAATCAGGAGAATTTGTCGACTACGCGTTGCATGATTACGGTGGTTCTGCTGATTTAAGTTCTGCATTTCCTGGAATGCCCAAATCCAATATGGGTTTATATTCTCAGGAATTCGGCAAAGGGAGCACAGCAAGTGAATCCGATTTGCGGAGTATGCGTGAAAAGGGGTATCTTTCGAACATGATTTTTGCAATGGATCCTTATCATGCAAACTTTGGGTGGATTCAGATACCAGCAATGGAAAGAATGGCAAGAGCCTTTTATGATGATGAGCTGGTATTTGATGGCATTAAGTATCCGAAAGACTGGAATTAGGAAGTAACTATAAACGATTAAAAAGTTAAATGAATTATGAAAATCACAAGTAAAATAATAGTCCTGTTGATGTCTGTATTATTGCCGATAGGATTTGTAGGATGCAGTGACGACGACGATGATATGCCTAATTCTCTTGGAGAAGAAGCACCGGAATTTGTTCTTGGACAAGAGTCTGTTAAAGTGAAGATTGGTCCTGAAAATAAAGTGATTATAGACATTAAGCAAGGAGGAGGAGAATACGATGCTTTTATTTTGGACGCAAAAGTTGCGTTTGCAGAAGTGGCAGATGGTATAATCAAAGTAGAGGGGCTTGCAAACGGACAGACTTTCCTGATGGTTTCTGATAAATATAATCGTTATCGTAAGTTGCCGGTTGACGTTTATACAACTGATAAACTTCAGTTGAGTCATGAAACTCTTGATTTTATAACTCCGTTAGGGAATTCTAAAATATTAAAAGCGAATGTAATATTAGGCAATGGTGGATATAAAGTAACGTCAGATAATCCGGCTGTATCAGTATCTATTGATGAAGCCGGTGAGATCAGAATGAAAACTACTTCCAGAAGAGAAGATTTCATTGCTAACATAACTGTTACGGATTGTCAGGATTTAACTGCGAATATAGTTGTAACTGTAAAAGCTTCTTTGGAACCTTTCACTATAGAAGAATTGGAGGCTATTAAGGCTGATAATAGTAGACGCTATTATTTTGGAAAAACTAGGACTGATGATGAGGAGGATATCGAATATGTAAATATGGCAATTGATGATGGTAAAATCAGATATGGTTGGAATATATGGGGAGCTTTTTATTATTATATAGACTTCATAGGAGATAAAACTGAAGGCGTGAAGGAAAATGCTACATTTTCTATAACTTCATGGAGTGTTGATGATGAATATAATGACCAAGCGGTAACATTTAAAATTATAAAGAATGATGGAACTAATCTCTGGGGAGTATTTTCTTTCATTGACGAAGAAAAGGAATTTGTGTATGCTGGCTATTTCTGCGATACGGTTAATCCGGAATAAATGTACGAGTTTAATGGCTTTGTTCTTTAATTTTATTTAGAATTATTCGGAATAAATAATTTACATATTGTTAGGTAAAGCCTGTTCATTACATATATCTTTGTATATGAATGGGCTTTACCTGATAATTTCCTAAGAATATGACTTCAGATCATAATCCACAGATAGCTGATATTGAATTTTAACTATATAACTATAGAATGCCGACAATGAATAGATTTCTTGGAGTCTTAGCTGTTATTTATATTTTAGTATCGGGGTGTACTGTACGCTCTTCAGAGGTCACTTCTCCCAATGGGCACATCCGTTTAGCCTTTGCTTTGGACGGTAATAATCGCATGACTTATCAAGTCAGTGTAGGAGACACCGTCTTCATCGCCCCTTCTTTATTGGGTTTCACAGCCAAGGACGGAGTGAATCTTGCCGAAGGTTTCAAGGTCATAAACACCGACTTCACCACCCATGACGAAACCTGGACGCAGCCTTGGGGAGAAAACAAAACCATCCGCAACCATTACAACGAAATGGCTGTCCACCTGTCCGATACGACAAATGCCAAATTAACCCTGCGCTTTCGCATCTTCGATGATGGGTTGGGATTTCGCTATGAATATGAAGTTCCCGGAGCTGACAGTATTCTGGTGACAGACGAACTGACTGCGTTCAATATAGCACAGGATGGCACCTCATGGTCCATACCTGCCAATTATGATACTTATGAGTTGCTATATCGTACACAGCCTGTCAGCCGGATAGACAATGCCAATACTCCCATGACTTTCAAAACCGGAGGTCTATATGCCAGCATCCATGAAGCTGCATTGACCGATTTTCCGGAGATGACCTTGAAGAATACGGGAAACTGCAATTTTAAATCCGAACTGGCTCCCTGGCCGGACGGCATAAAAGCCCGCTTCAACGGAGGAAGCTTTAAGACACCTTGGCGCACCATACAGATTGCCCCGAAAGCAGTCGGGCTTATCAACTCCGGTCTTATCCTGAATCTGAACGAACCCTGTGCGCTGGAAACTACCGACTGGATACGTCCGATGAAATATGTAGGTATCTGGTGGGGAATGCATCTGGGAGTGGAAAGTTGGGTGATAAATGATCGTCACGGTGCCACAACAGAGAACGCAAAGCGGTACATCGACTTTGCAGCGGCCAACAACATCGAAGCAGTGATGTATGAAGGCTGGAATGAAGGTTGGGAAAACTGGGGCGGTTCTCAGACGTTCGACTATACCCGTCCGTATGCCGATTTTGATATAGAGGAAATTGCCCGCTACGCCCGGGAAAAAGGAGTCGCGATTATCGGACACCATGAGACGGGAGGCAATATTATAAATTATGAGAAACAACTGGATAAGTCATATAAATGGTATGCTGATCTGGGCATTCATTCTGTGAAAACCGGTTATGCAGGCGGACTTCCCGACGGACACAATCATCACGGGCAGTATAATGTGCGTCATTATCGCAATGTTGTAGAAACTGCGGCTAAATATCACACCACCCTCGATGTGCACGAACCCATCAAGGACACCGGAATTCGACGTACATACCCCAATATGATGACCCGTGAAGGTGCCCGTGGCATGGAATGGAATGCTTGGAGCGAAGGTAATCCGCCGGAACATCATGTCATGTTGCCTTTCACCCGTTTGCTTGCCGGACCGATGGATTATACGCCGAGCATATTCGATATCATGTACGAGCGTGCCAAGAACTCTCCTTATCGCAAGCAGTGGAATATGAAAGACAGCAAAGATTGCCGTATAAACTCTACGCTGGCGAAGCAAATTGCAAACTGGGTGATACTTTATTCTCCTTTGCAGATGGCTGCCGATATGATTGAAAACTATGAAGGTCATCCAGCTTTCCAGTTTTTCCGTGATTTTGATGCTGATTGCGACTGGTCGGAAGCTTTGGCGGGTGAGCCGGGGGAATTTGTGGTTATCGTACGCCGGGCAGGAGAGAAATACTTCCTGGGTGCAGCTACGAATGAGGAAGCCCGTGAAGTCACTGTCGCGCTGGATTTTCTGGAAAAGGATAAGACGTACCGGGCGGTCATCTATGCCGATGGCAAGGATGCTGACTGGGTGACGAATCCTACGGCCTATGAAATCATAGAGAAGCAAGTGACCGCTACTGATATTTTATCAGTGAATATGGCGAAAGGGGGCGGACAGGCCATTACCTTTATGCCACTTTGATATGAATATGTAATACTATTGAGATATGAAAAATATGAGATTTAATTCCATGATGATGGGTGGAATTCTGTTGCTCGGGATGTATGGTTGCACTCCGAAAATGCAGGACTATTCATCGTACGTCAATCCGTTCATTGGTACGGGAGGACATGGACATACCTATCCCGGGGCTATAGTGCCTAACGGAATGATACAGCCCGGTCCGGATACACGCATTTATCAGTGGGATGCCTGTTCGGGTTATTATTATGCAGATTCTACCATTAACGGGTTTTCGCATACGCATCTCAGCGGTACGGGCTGTGGAGATTATGGTGACGTATTGTTGATGCCTACCGTGGGCAGGCAAGATTATCATGCGATGGGAGAGGAGAGTCAGCAGATGGCTTATGCTTCCGCTTTCTCTCACGAGAACGAGACGGCCCAACCCGGTTATTATTCGGTATTTCTGGAGCGCTATAAAGTGAAGGCCGAACTGACCGCTACCCGGCGGGCGGCTATTCATCGTTATACTTTTCCGAAAGCGGAAGATGCGGGATTCATCCTTGACCTGGATTACAGTCTGCAACGCCAGACGAATGAAGAAATGGAGCTGGAAGTAATCAGCGACACCGAGATACGCGGGCGTAAGAAGACGGTATATTGGGCTTTCGACCAATACATTAATTTCTATGCCAAGTTCTCCAAACCTTTTACCTATACTTTGGTGACCGATTCTATGGCATTGGACCAAGGCGGCCCGTTGCTGCCCACAGCTAAAGCACTGTTGCAGTTCCAGACCGGGGCTGATGAACAAGTCCTTGTGAAGGTCGGAGTTTCTGCCGTGGATATGGACGGAGCACGCCGGAATGTGGAGGCTGATATACCCGAATGGGACTTTGACGGTGTGCGCAGTGCCGCCCGCAATTCATGGAACGATTATTTGTCGAAAATAGATATTGAAACCAACGATGATGATCAGCGGATTATGTTCTATACCGCACTTTATCATACGGGTGTGCAACCCAATCTGTTTACGGATGCCGACGGACGCTATCTGGGCATGGACCTGAAGCCCCACCAAGGCAGTGTGGAAAATCCTGTCTACACGGTTTTCTCATTGTGGGATACTTTCCGTGCCTATCACCCCTTAATGACGATTATCGATCCGGATTTGAATCAGGCTTTTATCCGTTCGCTCATCCTGAAGCAGCGCGAAGGCGGCATCTTCCCTATGTGGGAACTTGCAGGCAATTATACCGGAACCATGATTGGCTACCATGCCGCATCCATTATTGCTGACGCTTACACAAAAGGCTATCGTGATTTTGATGTGCAAGACGCATACAAGGCTTGCATCCGTGCTGCGGAATATGACACTACCGGCATCCTGTGTCCTCCGCTGGTATTGCCTCATCTGATGCCGCAAGCCAAATACTGGAAGAATAAAATAGGCTACGTGCCTTGCGATAAAGACAACGAATCGGTGGCCAAAGCATTGGAGTATGCTTATGATGACTGGTGCATTTCGCTATTGGCGGAAGCTCTGGGTGATGGCCCTAATCGGGAAAAATATGCCGCATTCGCCAAAGGATACCAGGTTTATTTCGACGCTTCCACCCGCTTCATGCGCGGACTGGACAGTGAAGGCAACTGGCGTACACCTTTCAATCCCCGTTCTTCCAATCACCGCAATGATGATTATTGTGAAGGTACCGCTTGGCAATGGACCTGGTTCGTGCCTCATGATGTGGACGGATTGGTAGATCTTATGGGAGGCCGGGAGGCTTTTATCGGCAAGCTGGACTCTTTGTTCATCGCTCCTTCGGCTATGGAAGGTGAATCGGTATCCGTTGACATTTCAGGTCTGATAGGGCAGTATGCGCATGGAAATGAGCCAAGCCACCACATCGCACATCTATATAACTATGTCGGTCAGCCTTGGAGAACGCAGGAATTGGTGGACGAGGTGTTGCACACACTCTATTTCAATGATCCGAATGGATTGTCGGGCAATGAAGACTGCGGTCAGATGTCGGCGTGGTTTGTTCTTAATTCGATGGGATTCTATCAGGTGTGTCCGGGCAAACCTGTGTATTCTATCGGCCGTCCCTTATTTGATAAAGCAACCATTCACCTGAAAGGCGGGAAGACTTTCACCATCGTAACACATAACAATAGTCGCGAGAACAAGTATGTGCAGAAGATGGTCCTGAATGGTAAAGAACTGAATGCGCCCTTTTTTGCACATCAAGATATGATAGACGGTGGTACTCTGGAATTAACGATGGGCGGTGAACCGCTGAAATAAAAGTCAAATAGGTATGAGTCGAAATAGTCGTAATCCGATTTCCTGGGTACCCACCGTCTACTTTGCTATGGGGCTTCCTTTTGTGGTGCTGAACATGGTATCCGTACTGATGTTTAAAGGCCTGGGCATCGATGATGCGCAGATTGCTTTGTGGACATCACTGATTATGCTGCCCTGGACACTGAAATTCCTTTGGAGTCCGTTCTTGGAGATGTTCAAAACGAAGAAATTCTTTGTAGTGTTGACACAACTGATTACCGGGGCAGGCTTTGCCCTGGTAGCGTTGGCGTTGCATCTTCCGGCTTTCTTTGCTGTATGTATTGCTTTACTGGCGATTATTGCTTTCAGCGGGGCAACGCATGATGTTGCAACCGATGGTGTTTATATGTCAGAATTGAATAAGCAGGATCAGGCTAAATATATCGGTTGGCAAGGTGCTTTCTATAATATTGCTAAGATTGTCGCATCCGGTGGGTTGGTTTGGTTGGCGGGATGGTTGTTGAAACACTATGGGGGAGTTCCGGGAGCGGAGGAGACTGTTCGTCATGAAGCCACTGTGCAGGCTTGGATGACGGTTATGTTCATTCTGGCTGTTGTAATGGTATTGCTGGGAGTGTATCACATGCGTATGTTGCCTTCGGGAGGCACTGCTGCCACGGGCACGACATCCGGCAAGGAAACCTGGAACCGGTTGGTGGAAGTTATCCGGAATTTCTTTCAGAAGAAACATATCTGGTATTACATTACTTTCATCATTCTTTATCGTTTGGCCGAAGGCTTTGTCATGAAGATAGTGCCGTTGTTTCTGAAGGCGGAACGTTCAGTCGGTGGTCTGGGACTGGGAGAACAGGAGATCGGTTTGTACTATGGTACTTATGGGGCGGCTGCATTTGTACTGGGTTCCCTGTTGGCCGGCTATTATATATCTCACAGAGGGTTGAGTCGCACGCTGTTTTCACTGTGCTGCATTTTCAATCTTCCGTTTCTGGCTTATACGCTACTGGCCATTTATCAGCCGGAGAACGGCATGTTGATAGGCGGTGCCATTGTGCTTGAATATTTCGGTTATGGTTTCGGATTCGTAGGTTTGTCGCTGTTTATGATGCAGCAAGTGGCACCCGGTAAGCACCAGATGGCTCATTATGCTTTTGCTTCAGGCATCATGAATCTGGGTGTGATGTTGCCGGGTTCTATCAGTGGCTTTGTCAGTAACGCGTTGGGATATAAGACATTCTTCATCTTCACGATGTTTGCTACTATTCCGGCATTCCTGATAACGTATTTTGTGCCGTTTACCTATCCGGATGAAAAGAAAAAATGATATTATTAATAATATAAATAAGAAGAATTATGGACAGTAAAATTATAATGCCTTGGGAAGAACGTCCAGAAGGTTGCTCAGATGTCATGTGGCGCTATTCTAAGAACCCGGTTATCGGGCGTTACCACATTCCGAGTTCCAACAGTATTTTCAACAGTGCGGTAGTTCCGTTCGGAGATGGGTTTGCTGGTGTGTTCCGTTGTGACAATAAGTCGGTGCAGATGAATATCTTTGCGGGCTTTAGTAAAGACGGAATCAATTGGGAGATAAATCACGAGCCCATCAGCTTTAAGGCGGGGAATACGGAGATGATAGAGTCCGAGTATAAATATGATCCGCGTGTCACCTGGATTGAAGATCGTTATTGGATTACTTGGTGCAATGGTTACCACGGACCTACAATTGGTATCGGTTATACATTCGACTTCAAAGAATTCTTCCAGTGCGAAAATGCCTTCTTGCCTTTTAACCGCAATGGGGTACTTTTTCCGCAGAAGATAGATGGTAAATATGCTATGTTGAGTCGTCCGAGCGACAACGGTCATACACCGTTTGGAGATATTTACATCAGTTACAGTCCGGATATGAAATATTGGGGGGAACACCGTTGTGTGATGAAAGTTACTCCTTTCCCCGAAAGTGCATGGCAGTGTACGAAGATAGGGGCAGGTTCTGTTCCGTTCCTTACTGAAGAGGGCTGGTTGATATTCTATCATGGAGTTATTACTACTTGCAACGGTTTCCGCTATTCTATGGGAGCAGCCATTCTTGATAAAGAGAATCCTGCCAAAGTGTTATATCGTACCCGTCCGTATCTGCTTGCACCTGCTGCTCCTTATGAATTGCAGGGAGATGTGCCCAATGTAGTATTCCCTTGCGCCTCTTTGCAGGATGGAGATAAAGTAGCTGTATATTATGGCGCTGCCGATACAGTTGTTGGCATGGCCTTTGGCTATATTTCGGAAATCATAGAATTTACGAAGAAAAACAGCATTGTATAGTTAATCCCTTAAAGAATCAGTCGACTATGAAACGTATTTTATTGGCTTACACACTTTCTGCCCTTTGTCTGCTTCCGGCGTTTGCCGGAGGTAGAGAGGGGGCTTTACCTATAAGCTATGTCAATCCTTTCATCGGTACTACCAACTTTGGAACTACGAATCCGGGAGCGGTCTGTCCCAATGGAATGATGTCCGTGGTCCCCTTCAATGTGATGGGATCGGAAGATAATAAGTATGATAAAGATGCTCGTTGGTGGTCTACTCCTTACGAGTATCACAATTGCTTTTTTACCGGCTATTCGCATGTCAATCTGAGTGGTGTAGGGTGTCCCGAACTGGGATCTTTATTGCTGATGCCTACTACGGGTGAATTGTCCGTAGATTATAAAGAGTATGGAAGTCGTTATAAAGATGAACAGGCTTCTCCGGGATATTACAGTAATTTCCTCACTCGCTATAATGTAAAGACTGAGGTGTCTGCCACTCCCCGCACGGGTGTTTCACGTTTTACGTTTCCTGCCGGACAGAGTCATGTATTACTGAATTTGGGTGAAGGACTGACGAATGAAACCGGTGCTTTCTTGAAACAGGTGAGCGACACCGAATTTGAAGGTATGAAATTATTGGGAACTTTCTGCTATACCCCCCAGGCGGTATTTCCCATTTATTTTGTAATGCGTGTCAACAAGCAACCGGCATCCAGCGGTTATTGGAAAAAGCAGCGTCCCATGACCGGAGTGGAAGCTGAATGGGATCCTGACAACGGACGCTACAAACTTTATACCCGTTATCGTAAGGAAATAGCCGGAGATGATATCGGTGCTTTTCTTACTTTCAACACGACGGAAGGTGAACAGATCGAAGTGCAAATGGGAGTTTCTTTTGTAAGCATTGAGAATGCCCGTTTGAATCTGGATACAGAGCAAAGTGGAAAGAATTTCAGTCAGGTATTGGCTGATGCCCGTATGCGTTGGAATGAGGATCTTTCGCGTATCCTTGTCGAAGGCGGAACGGAAGAACAGAAAACTGTCTTTTATACTGCTCTTTACCATACATTGATACATCCCAATATCCTGCAAGATGTCAATGGTCAGTATCCCGCCATGGAAAGTGATCAGATTCTGACAACAAAGGGAGAGCGTTACACTGTTTTCTCGCTTTGGGATACGTATCGTAATGTTCACCAACTCCTTACGTTGGTTTATCCCGAACGTCAGTTACAAATGGTGCGTTCCATGCTCGATATGTATCGCGAACATGGTTGGCTACCTAAATGGGAACTCTACGGACGTGAAACGTTGACTATGGAGGGTGACCCGTCTATTCCTGTCGTCGTTGATACCTGGTTGAAAGGCTTACGTGATTTTGATATCGATCTGGCTTATGAAGCTATGTATAAATCTGCCACTTTGCCCGGTGCCGAGAATTTGCTAAGGCCGGATAATGATGATTATATGTCATTAGGATATGTTCCTTTGCGTGAACAGTACGATAATTCAGTTTCTCATGCATTGGAGTATTATATTGCGGATTATTCTCTTTCCCTGCTGGCGGATGCATTGGGTAAACGGGCAGCGGAACAGGGTAAAAAAGCAGAAGCGCGGAAATATCAGGCTGATGCCCGTCTTTTTTATAACCGTTCATTGGGATATAAACACTATTATAGTAAGGAATTTGGTACTTTCCGTCCCATTCTGCCTGACGGTCAGTTCTATTCACCTTTCAATCCGAGACAGGGAGAGAATTTTGAACCGAATCCCGGTTTTCATGAAGGATGTGCCTGGAATTACAGTTTCTATGTTCCCCACGATGTGAAAGGGCTTGCCCGTCTCATGGGTGGACAGAAACCTTTCATTGAAAAACTTCAGCGTGTCTTTGACGATGGTCTCTATGATCCTGCCAATGAACCCGACATTGCTTATGCTCATCTCTTTTCTTATTTCAAGGGCGAAGAATGGCGTACGCAAAAAGAGACTCGAAGGCTTTTGCAGAAGTATTTTAAAAATGCTCCCGATGGTATTCCCGGTAATGATGATACCGGTACCATGTCTACCTGGGCCATCTTTAACATGATAGGATTTTACCCCGACTGTCCTGGTGATCCGTATTATACCCTTACTACGCCTGTATTCGACAAGGTGGTGATTCGTCTTGACTCTGATACTTGGGGAAGCGATAAGCTGGTGATAGAAACTGGGCGCCCTTCAACAGAGTCCTTATACATTCGTGAGATGGAGTTAGGAGGGAAGAAATTATCCCGCTACCGCATCAGTCATGAAGAACTGGTAAAAGGTGGAGTGCTGAGATTTATGCTTCGATAGTATAAAGAAGAGAAGATAAAAACAACTTTGATCAAAAAAACGGGTGATCACAAACCACTTGCGATCACCCGATATTTTCATTGTTTTCGTGTTTAGGTAATGTTAGTAAAGAGAGAATTTATAGTATTTTATTTCATAGGTTCCACTGTATAACCTTTTTCTTTCAATAGCTTCAATACCCCATTTGTTCCTGGCAGATGTCCTGCACCCACTACAAAGAGAGTAGGGATTTCTTTCATGATTGAAGGCATCTTCTCAATCCAGGCTTTGTTGCGGTTGTCTAACAGATCTTCCATTTCTCCCGGTTGAGGGTCACAAGAGTTGCCGTCACGCTCTTCCATCAGTTTCAACATTTCGTCCAGGTTTTGAGCTTTATAGGCATTGTTCAGGCGTTTGGTTTGATCCATAGCTTTATCGATGTCACTTACTAAACAGTAAAGCAGATTTGCCTGGCGTTGCAATGTCTGACTATTGAGCAGTACGTTGATTTGTGATATCGGAGTTTCCAAACCGCCTACTTTCTTACCACTCTGTATAGCTTGTTGTTGGAAGTAAGTATCCAGTTGTTCTTGTGGATTGAAACCACCCAAATGCTTCATACATAAAATAAGAGTCAATTGCTGGGTGATGAAAGCCGGTTTCATTTTAGCTAACATGGCAATATCCGCCATCAGGTTTTCTTTTACAGCCTTACCTACTAACTCATATTGTTCGGGGGTGAAGAGAACTTGAAGGGTCGTGTCTCCCGCCATCATCATGTTTTGCTGCATCGTTTGCATGAATTCAGGAGACATTGCTTCGGACATAACTACTTCTCCATATACTTGTGAAGTACCGTCTACTGCCTGTGGCAAGCCGGCAATGCTGTCTTTTATGCTTAGCGGAGCTAAATGGTGCGTTCCTAAAATGTATGAGGGCTTTTCCAGGCCGTTACCGGATATTTTCCAGAGTAACTGCGCATTGGCATTCAGTGCGATGCCGATAAAAAGGAGAATACCTAAAATCTTTTTCATTATTTTTCTATTTAGAGTTCATTTGAATATTGCTTATTATTTTACTCGTCCTCCGCGAAGCCAGTATTGCGTGTAGTATTGCTCGTTGAGACTGCTGACAATAACTCCTTTACTTGTGCTGGCATGTATGAATTTCCCATTTTTAAGATAGATACCCACATGGGCCACTCTTTTCTTGGACGCACGACTGGTGAAAAACACCAAATCTCCCTCACGCAGGTTGCGACGGGAGACTTTATTGCTTTCTTTGAGTTGTTCATCGGTGCTTCTGGATAAACGGATGTTGTATACCTGCTTATAGAGTTGTGATACCAGTCCGGAACAATCTGTTCCGCGTTTGTTGTCACCGCCTGCGCGGTAGGGGACACCTATCCACTCCGCAGAGGCTATGTACAATTTGTGGTTATCTTCCTTATTTATGTCTATTCCCATGCGGACAGAAGCTTTTGCCAGCGCTTTGTAGTCGAGACGAGGTGCTGATGTATGGCAAGAACTTAAACTAAAGGTCAGTCCGATAAGTGCAACTATATAAGAGAGGTATTTCTTCATGCTTGTTCCTCTTTCTCTTCCGGTTGAACAATTGTTTCCTGAACGGGCGTTTTCTGAACTGGTACTTCTTGAATTGCTGTTTCCTGAGCCGTCATTTCCATTTTCTCTTCTTCAATTTCTTCTTCTACTCTGACATTAAAATAGTCTTCAAGCTCCTTTTCAGCCGAGTTATTCTCATTCTGAATATCACGGATAATCACTCCATTCTCCATCAGAGCAATACGCGGACACACATCCACCGTATGGTTCAGGTTATGACTTGAAATAATGACTGTGGCATGGTGATCTTCATTGTATTTTCTCAGCAGGTGCTTGATGATGGACTGTGAACTCGGATCAAGGAAATTGAACGGTTCATCCAGGATCAGCAATTGCGGATGATGCAGCATGGCGGAGATAATACCTATTTTCTGCTTGTTTCCGGCAGAGAAGTTACGGATGAATTTCTTTTGTCCGAGGACTTCGTTACTCATGAAGCGTTCAAATGGAAGCAGACGTTCGTCTACCTCTTCTTTTTTCAGACCGTACATTTTACCGATGAAGTAGAAATATTCTTCGGGAGTGAGGTAATCGATCAGGAAACCATCATCGATGAAAGCACCTGTGAATTGTTTCCAGTCTTCATTTTTGGATACATCGATGTCATTGATTGTCACATTTCCCAGATCTGCCTGTAGCAGGTCCAGTATCAGACGGAAGAGGGTAGTCTTACCCGCACCATTGTTGCCTACCAATCCTAACATATCGCCCTGGTAGATGCTATATTTCTCGATATCTACGGCTTTCTTTTCGCCGAAGTTTTTTTGAAGTTGGTTAATCTCTATCATATTCGTTATTATTTTTGTCTACTATCGTGAAATCCTTCCATATTCTTATATCGGCGCTTCATGAAGCGATGATATACATTCCGTAGCCACCATCTTGAAGTTGCGATGAATAGTATGCCGACAACTAAGAGAATCCATGGGGTTACTTCTTTGCCCACCGTCGCATTCAGTACGAAGAATAGTAGCAACGGCACTCCGAATGCACCTCCTGCAATGAGGTTCTGCAAACCGGTACCCACATTTTGCCGTCCAGTCATTTTGGCATTAAGGTCAAGCGTCTTGTTGTTATACACTGCCAACTGAAACAGACAGAAGTATACGGCACCCGGAACGAATATAATCCAAGCGGTGCATTCCAGTACAGATACTTTACCCGTCACCATACCCGGTATCATCAGCACAAACGGGATGATGAGTGCGATGCTGTACAAGATGTATTTGGCACGCAACAATGAATAGATGGACTCCTTGCGGCTCATCAGACCGTCAATGTAGTTACCTTCGTAGCTCATCAGCGGAGAGAGGAACAGAATTCCGAAGATGATATAGTTGTAAAGTACGAAGAAGTCGCGGGAGCCACCATCGTAAATATCAGAAAAACTGATGGTAAGACTGAAAATCAGTACTATAGCGGTAACGGAATAAAGTGACTTCCTGCACACCTTGTTGCGTAGTAGCAATTTCAACTCCAGCCGGATGTATTCGCCTATTTCGCCATAACGGTCCAGGAACTTGTATTCGGATACTGTTTTTACTTGAACGGTAGTGTCTTCTGTTTTATTCAGTTCATTGTAGACCAGTTTTTGCATAATGCTCCGGTTGATGAACCACATAAGGGAAATGGCTACCAGGACACAGATAAATGTGAGTATGTTTCCCGTGATAAATCCTTCACCCAGATCAATGAAGAAACCGAATAACGGACTGTCATCTGGAACGAAAAGTGCAGCTGCAATACCTCCGTATACGACTATCGGCAAGAGAACCCACCAGATGCGTTCGTCCATCAGCGTACGACATAGCAGATACCAGTAATTATTGAATACGATGAGCAACCAAATACCAATGCAGTAAGTCAATACACCTCCTATTCCATAAAATTTGGTAACAGTGATAATAGCGAACGGAACGAACAGGAAGAGCCAAAGCAAATTAAAGCTGTTAAGTCCCGAGCGTAGGAGCAGGAAGTCGATAAGACGACTCCTTTTGATGGGGAGCAGTAAGTATGGTTTAACTTCCTGTGTCGGTGTTTTCAGGAAGGGTAACCGCAAAAGGAAGTCCAGGGCGAGTATGAAGATCAGGCCGCTGTTCATTACGTGATAGGCTTCTTTGGCGCCTCCGTCGAAGGCGAAAGCGAATGTTGTTCCGAAGAAAATGAGATACCCTGCCCAGAACACACTCATGAAGTACATCCAAAACTTTCCGAACTTACTTTTCTCGTACATCGGATGCCGCTTTTCAGCTAACTTTCCGTGTCTGCGTAGCTCAAGAAATAGATTCATGCTGTTTAGTGATTAGTTGTTAGTGATTAATGGAGTGATTAGAAGGTAGTGATTAGTAATAAGTAAGAATGCACTCGCTTATCACTAATCACTTATCCTTTATCACTATTTGTTGGGTACCGTCATGGTTACCTCGATTTCATTTCCTTGTTTCAACAGGTCAGATACAAACTTCTGGATATCTTTAGCTGTGATGCTATTTACGATATCCGTGTATCCTTCTGTCATATCCATGCCATAATAGAAGTAATCGTTCAGATTATTCATCCAATATCCGTTTTCTTTCTGGTTGTCGGCATACTTCTTCAGCATGTACTCTTTTACTTTCTGCAAGTGTACGTCTGACGGTCCTTCGGCTGCAAGTTTCTTCAACTCGTCTACTACAATACCTGCCAGTTTATCTTTCTTAGCAGGATCGGTCTGGAAGACAATCTGCAACAATAATTGTTCTTTCGGATACTTCTGTAAGTCGCCAAAACAGTTCACACCATATGTACCACCTTCTTTTTCGCGTACTTCTTCAGTATAAACCATATCAAGAACCTGAGTTGCAAAGCTTAGCAAAATGTCATTCTTTAAAGTATAAGGAGCTTTACCGCTGTACAGGAATACGATGGTTGCTGTAGGAGTTTGTTGCTCTTTGGCATATTCATTCTTGTACACACCTTTGCGTATACTCATCTTCGTATCTTTGAAGGTCTCTTTGCGATTGATGGCAGGCAGTGCACCTAAGTATTCGGCAATCAGTGGTTTGGCAGTTTCAAGGTCAATGTTTCCGACAAAGTAGAATGTAAAGTCGCTGGCATCTTTGAAACGGTCGTTGTACATTTCCAGAATACGGTCGTAATCAATCTGATCCACCATTTCCGGTTTCATCATTACTACACGCGGGTGATTATTGTACATTGCTTTCTGTAAAGAGTCGTTTATAGAAGAAAGAGGATTTGCCTGCGCACTTTCCAATTGGGCTTTCATACGGTTTTTAAAAGATTCGAATGCTTCCGCATCTTTACGGGGAGCGGTGAAGGTGAGATATGTCAGCTGCATCATAGTTTCAAAATCTTTTGGTGAGCAGGTACCGAATACATTCTCAGTGGTAGCACCCAGACCGGCATTGACGGAAACTTTCTTGCCAGCCAGTACTTTCGTCAAGTCTACTTGGCTGAAGTTACCCAAACCACCTACAGCTATTACGTTGTCCATAACGGCAAAGTTCAGTGCGTCTTTGTCGGGGAAAATGGATTTACCACCCAGACTGGTACCTTTCATGCGGATTTCATCAGCTTTGAAATCAGTCTTCTTTACATAGACAGTTACACCATTTGAAAGAACTAATTTTGTACTACCATAGATATCGCCTTCTTTCTCAGAAATGATTTTACCACCTTTCGGAGCTTCTTTCATCAGCGGTTCGTCAGATACTTTGTCTACGTATGCTTGCAGGTCGAGATCTTTCATACCTTTCAGTAAGTTGATAACTTCTTCTTTTGTCGGGTATTTCAAGCCTTCTTTTGCAGGACCGGCAATTATAACTACTTGATTGCTATCCGGAACGAGTTGCTGCATTACCATATTCATGGCCTGTAAGGGAATGTTAGGAGCCAATTGGTTCATCATAGCGTACTCAGCTTCAATCCCCGGGATAGGCTCGCCATTCAAGAAGTTCTGTACATATTCTCTTACGTAAGAACCGTGCTTGGTCTTTTCGCGTTCGTTGTAGGCAGACTCTAAACTCTGCAAATAGTTGGCGCGTGCGCGTGCATATTCTGATTCGGTAAAGCCGAAGCGACGTGCACGTTCAGTCTCTTGTAGTAAGGTTTTCAAGGCTGTTTCAATGCCGTCGGCTTTACTTGAGGCAGAAAGTGCGAAGGCTTCTTTGGTTTTGGCGACAAAGAAGTCGCTATAGTAACTGCTTGCACGGGTAAACGGTGGGTTGGCACTTTGCACCAATTCGCTCAGGCGGGCGTTCAACATACTACTGATCATGCTCGTCATATATTGTGAAGCAAGGTAGCCTACATTATTCTTTTCTGAATCAGGAGTCGCATCTTGCTTGAAGTAAATCTCAATTGACGGGTCATCTACTTCCTTATCTGTACCGATAGCTACGATGGGTTCCTTATTATCAGTAACAGGATAGTAAGTGCGTTCTGCCGGATTTACCGGTTTTTGTACATCGGCGAATACTGCCTTTAGTTTAGCTTCTACGGTGTCTACATCGATATCACCTACGATAACGATACCTTGCAGATCAGGACGATACCATTTGTGATAGTAATCGCGGATATCTTTATAAGGGAAGTTGTTGATTACATCAATAGAGCCGATAGGCATACAATCTGCATATTTGTCACCCTGATATATAGTTGGGAGCAGGTCAGTGTAGACGCGCAACATACCACTGTTGCGGCTGCGCCATTCTTCACGGATCACACCACGTTCTTTGTCGATTTCATCGTCTTTGAGTAGGATATAGTTAGACCAGTCGTGCAGGATCAGCAGACAGGAGTCCAATACACCGGTGCGGTCAATCGGAGCATTACTGATGTTGTAAACAGTTTCGTCTATGCTGGTATAAGCATTTAAGTTAGTACCAAATTTGATACCTACGGTTTCGCACCAAGGGATGACGCCGAGGCCTTTATCATCACCGGGGAAATTTTTAGTACCGTTGAAGGCCATGTGTTCCAAGAAGTGGGCAAGTCCGCGTTGTTGCGGTTCTTCAAGAATGGAACCTACTTTCTGGGCAATATAGAACTCAGCCCGATTTTCGGGTAATTTGTTGTGGCGTATGTAATACGTCAGGCCATTGTCTAATTGGCCGATACGGACATTTTTGTCCACGGGAAGGGGCGGAAACTGCATTTGCTGCGCTACCGCTTGTTGGAAACCGGCACATAGAACGAATGCTACTGCCAGTAAACTGTGAAATAAATGTTTCATGTTGATGAAAATTAAAATTGTTTCTTGACCTATTTGTCGAAGAGGGAGAGGAGAAATCACAGGAAGGATATATTTTTTATATGAATGATAATTTAGCAAATTATCATTTTATCGCCTCACGAATTCGTACCAGTTTCGTCAGTAGTCCTTCCAGTAAATCGAGCTTCAGCATATTGGCACCATCGCTTTTGGCTATTTCGGGGTGCTCATGTGTTTCAATAAACAATCCGTCTACACCAACCGCAACACCGGCTTTGGCAACGGTTTCAATAAGCTGCGGCATACCACCTGTCACTCCACTTGTCTGATTGGGTTGTTGCAGAGAATGTGTAACATCCAGAATGACCGGATAACCGAAGGTTTGCATTTCAGGAATGCCACGGTAGTCTACAACAAGGTCTTGATATCCGAAAGTTGTTCCACGTTCGGTAATCATAACTTCCTTATTTCCGGCTTCTACTACCTTTTCCGCAGCAAAGCGCATGGCGAGTGGAGACAGGAACTGTCCTTTTTTGATGTTAACCACCTTTCCTGTTTTTGCAGCAGCTATCAGAATGTCTGTCTGGCGGCAAAGGAATGCTGGTATTTGCAGTACATCTACATATTCGGCGGCCATTGCGGCTTCTTCTGCAGAATGTATATCTGTAACAGTAGGCACACCAAAAGTATCGTGTACTTTCTGTAACACTTTCAACGCTTTTTCATCGCCTATTCCCATAAATGAATCCAAGCGTGAACGGTTGGCCTTGCGATAAGAGCCTTTAAATACATAAGGTATTTGTAATTTCTCCGTGATATTTACCACACGTTCGGCAATACGCATTGCCATCTCTTCTCCTTCAATCACACAAGGACCTGCCAATAAAAAGAAATTTCCGGCAGGATTATTCTTTAATTCAATCATAAGTAATTAGTGTATAGTGCTTAACGTTAATCGTTATTCTTAGTTGGGTATAATCAATGTTATCGCTTCATGCATAATTCCGATGTCCAGTGGAAAATGCCGGTCGAGAATACGTCCGTCCAAGTCCACCGAAGCATTTTGTGCACGTAGTACTTTTACTTTCTGGGTACGGTAAGGCATCACGACTTTATGATTCAGAATACGTCCCTGGATAAGCATCCACAGTCCTGATACGAGTTGTAACAGCTCCGGACGATAGATAACGGATACATCGAGCCAACCGTTATACGGCACGGCACTTGGTGCTTGTCCGTATCCCCATGCACTGCCAATACATACCGTCATGATACGTCCCCGGATGTGTTCTCCGTTTATTTTGAGATGCATCCGGTAGAGCTTCCGTTCAAAAAAAAGTGAGATGAGGGCCATGAGATAGGACAGGAATTTCACTCCCCAGAAACGTTTGGTCTGGTCGGAAATCTTCACGATACGGGCTCCTAAACCAATGTTGATTGCATTGAGGAAATAGCGTGTTACATGCTTTTCACCATCGTAATAGTTGCAAAATCCGACGTCTATCTTCCGGCGTCGGTTATTTATGATGCAATCTACGGCATCTTTGTACTCCGAAGTCATTTCCCAGTATTTGGCAAAGTCATTTCCGATACCGTTGGGAATGATACCTATGGCGATTTCTCTTTTATCTTCTGCATTGGACGACATGATACCGTTGATGGCGTCGTTTAGTGCTCCATCACCGCCCACCACAACAATGGTGCGGTATGCATTATTGGCAAGAATGCCGGCTAAACGTTCCACAGATCCGAACCCTTCAGACTGCACATAGTCATAAGACACGCCTCGGCTGTCCATATATTCTTTGATTTCTTTCCACCGTTTCTGCACTTTCCGCGTGCCGGCTTTGGGATTGTATATCACTCCCCACTTTTCGGGTTCTACGCTCATATTGTTATCTCTTAGTAAAGTCCTACATAATCATTTTTGTACTCTCCCCGCAGTCTTTGTCTTTGTTGCTCCAAAGATACTAATTCCCTTCGAGTTTCGCTTGTACAAAAGCAATCTTTTCTTCCATAGGCAGCCCGGCATCCATCCAATGGATAGTAAAGCCGCGTCGTTCCATTCCCCGGAACCAGGTCATCTGCCGTTTGGCAAACTGATGAATAGCAATCTCCAGTTCCCTGTACATCTCTTCGTATGTCAGTTTGCCGATAACGTACAGAGTCAGGTACTTGTATTCCAGGCCATAATAGATAAGATCATCCGGTTGGATACCCTGTTCTATCAGGCGTCGTACTTCATCTACCATCCCTTCGTCCAGACGTTGACGCAGGCGGTTGGATATCTTCGTACGGCGTAATTCCCGGTCTATATCTACACCAATGATAAGGCTGTTCAGTTTCGGGAACTCCCGTTCGTCTACCGGTGTATGTGCATAATATTCTTCTATCTCAATGGCCCGGATCGCTCGTTTTACGGTGTCGACATCTGTAGTATTATGCAGGGCTTTGTATTGCTTCAGCATCTCAGTCAGTTCTTCCAGGGATTTATCGGCAAGGCGTGCACGTAACTCCGGGTTTTCGGGAACTGGCAGCAACTTATAGCCTTTCAATACGGATTCCAGATACATACCGGTACCTCCACACAAAACGGGAAGTTTCCCTTTTTGTTTAATAGTCTCGTACGCTATCAGAAAATCACGCTGATATTCAAAAACATTGTATTTATAACCCGGGTCGGCAATATCAATCAGATGATAGGGGATTGGTTTACCATTTACAGTGTAGTCTACCAGGTCTTTACCTGTACCGAGATCCATACCACGGTAGATTTGCCGGGAATCTGCACTGATGATTTCTGTGTCAAGAACATCTGCCAGTGCTGCGGCGAAAGGAGTTTTACCGGAAGCGGTAGGACCTAATATAGCTATCAAATCATAGTCAGGCATAAGTCGTTTTGATTATTTTTCTACAAAGATAATGCAAACCGAAAGCAATACAAAATAAGCTTGATTATTTTTAATGCTAAAGTGCAGCTTGTCTTCGTTTTAAAGCTAAATATGAAAAAGGAAGTGAAAAAGAGAATGCCTTCTCTTAAATGGTGTTATAAATGCGTTGTTTCCGCACACGGAACTTGCTACTTTCAAAAAAGTGCGTACCTTTGCACTGTGTTTTTCATAGTATTAGATTTAAGGTTAACAAAGGTTGGAGTACAGCGGTACTCCTTTTTTTATGTCTATACCTCATCTCTTCAATATTGAAATATTCATTTCATTCATACCTCATTTATATACCATATTCATATGCTGCGTGGCTATGTTACATCATTGAAAGTATATGTAACAGATATGAGAAAGTATGTAATACCAGTATAAATACGTGTAGCGCAATGATGCAGATGTATTCCAGGGGATTGGATAAATTTGCAGAAATAAAAAAAGAAATGATATAGGGAAATTAGGTAAAGGTAAAATGAAACTTCAGTTTTCAGTGAATAGGTTTACCAAATTAGGTTAGTTAATTATTTTTAGGTCTGTGAGGTTGTGTTTGTGAAAACACAACCTCATTTATATGGTGATAAAGATGTATATTTGCAATACTAAAAGTATATGCCAAGCTATGAAATACATATTGATTCTGCTACTTCTGTTGATTTTTCCACTATCCGGTATTGCGGAAAAGCATTGTGTCTTTACTCCAATTAACGGAACGCATGGATTGTCCGGAAATAAGGTGCGCAATATCACTCAGTTGCCGGACGGGCGCATGATGATAACTACGGAAGGATTACTGAACTTATATGACGGTACTAATTTCAGTTACCTGCACTATGATCGGGAAGATATCTGCCGTTTATCAGACTATTCCGGATTTCATCACGAATATATAGATGCTCACGGATATATGTGGCTTAAAAATCAACGCCAACTGATGGTGGTGGATATAGGACGTGAATGTTTTATTGAGCGACCGGACAGTTTGCTGGCTTTATGGGGGATAGATACTCCGATGAAGGATTTTTTTCATGGATAAGACCAAGGATTTATGGGTCATAACGGATAAGGATGATTTGGTACGCATAGATAAGACAACTCTGCAGGCAAGTACTTTTCTGAATCGTGTTTCATTGATTGGAGATACCACCGATCAGGTTTATGATCTTGGGGTGTTGGACGGGAACTTATATCTGTTCTATCGTTCCGGTTTATTGATTTGTTACGCTATGGAGTCACAAAAGGAAATATATCGGCAGAAACTGTCGGATGAACTTCCTGAAGGAGTGTATGGGAATACATCTTACGTAGTGCCGGGAACGAATACTTTCTACCAGTTATGCAATGGTAACAGAGGCGGGGTAATGTTGGCTTATGATGTAGAAAGAAGAAAATGGAACATCGTGTTGCAGACAAGCTATTGGCTGAATTACCTGTCTGTTGATAAAGACGGAAGCATATGGATTAGTTGTCATAAAGGATTATGGAATATAGATGCGGGGCTGGAAAGAAAACAATATATACCAACCTTGAAATTAGTGGACGGACGCAATATAAATACAGAAGTGAGTACGCTTTACAATGACAGCCAAGGTGGCATGTGGGTAGGGACCTTGAACCGGGGAATCCTGTATTATCATCCGGACCGTTTCCGTTTTCAGAATATTGGCAGGACATTGTTTCCCGTTACGGAAAATATGAATCTTTATGTAACTTGCATTGCAGCACAAAACCAGGAGAATATGTGGGTGGGGACCCGGAAAGGACTATTCTCCTATCATCTTTCTAATGGAGACATAAACTTATATTCCAAGGAATTGTCCACAGTCAATTGCAATACCCTGTTTAAGGACAGTCGGCAACGTACTTGGTTGGGAAGTGTCGGACAGGGACTTTATTGTATGCTGCCGGATGGAGAAACCAGACATTATCCGTTGTCCGGCCAGACAATTCATTCCATTATGGAGCAACCGGACGGAACTCTGTATTTATGTACTGAAAACCAGGGTTTCGGTATATTTACTCCCGAAACCGGACAATATGAAAAGGAGCAGGGACTACCTCAGACGGAGAATTTGACTGTCTACCAATTGGCATCTTTGGGGAAGGATCGTTTAGCAGGCATTACACGGAAAGGTTGGTTTGTTTATGATTGTACCCAAAAAGAATATACCTTTAACCCCAGTTTTCATGTGTGTACTTCCATCTTTGTAGACCGACAAAAGCAAGTTTGGATTGGTCTGGAAGATGGGTTGTTGCTTTGCAACATAGCTACCGGACAACAAAACACGTTTCATACCACGGACGGCTTGGTCAATAACTCTATCCGTTCCATCATTCAAACACAAGATCATGCTATCTGGGTATCTACTTCTAACGGGATAACACGTATCACTGTAACGGGAGAGGGAGAACAGATACGATATTCGTTTGCAAATTTCAATCGGTACGATGGTGTGATTACGGATGAATTCTGCGAGCGGTCCTCTTTTGTCGCAGAAGATGGAACTCTCTACTGGGGTGGTATTAATGGATTTAATAAGTTTGTTCCGCTTCATACCACAATGGAGCGGGCGTATGCCGCACCTTTATTCGTGGGCTTTGATCTGTTTGGTGAACGTGTGGAAAGTGGAAAAATGTATCATGGTAACAGGATACTTCAACGCCCTATAACCTTGACCAAAGAGATTATCCTGAACTATGATCAGAACTTTTTCACTTTAGAGTTTTCTGCCTTGAATTATATCAATCCCACACAGACCTATTATCGTTACCAACTGACGGGTATTGACTATTCGGAACGGGAAATCCGCTCTTCCGATGGTAAGGGTACTGCTACTTATACTGACTTGCCGCCTGGCACTTACACTTTCAGAGTGCAAGCCGCTGATAATAGTGAGTCGTGGACGGGAAAATATGCGGAAATTGAAATAACCGTAAAAGCTCCGTTTTGGAAAACCACTTATGCTTATCTCTCTTATTTCCTGTTCACAACGGGAAGCTTGATCGCCCTAGTTTTTGTATATATACGACGCAAACGCCGAAAACTGGTACGTGAACAAAGAGAGAAACTGGATGAAATGAAGTCCACTTTCCTGCAAAACATCAATCAGGAACTGGCAGAACCTATCAATCGTATAATCTCTCCCTTAGATACCATTTTAAAACATACGGATGAAGGCAGAACCAAACTGCAATTGAAGGAAATACAGAATAATGCCGTAGAGCTGAAAGAACTGGTTGACCAGCTTTCGGAAGGAGTCCTGTCCCCTCTGTCGCCTGCTGAAAATGAGTTGGCTTTGGAAGAACTGTTGATGAATATGCGCCAGTTGCTGGAACAACAGGAGAAAAGGAAAGAACAACTGAAAGCAACTCCGGAAGCTGCGCCGGACAACTCCTTGCTATCGGCGGCCGATGAATTGTTTCTTCGTAAGGCTTTAAAATTTGTAGAACAGAATCTGGACAATCCCGAGTATTCAGTAGAGGTATTGAGTCGGGACATGGGAATGGATCGCACGGGGCTGTATCGAAAACTGGTTTCAGTGGTAGGAAAGACACCGACAAATTTTATCCGTTCCATTCGTTTGAAACGTGCCGCACAACTTTTGGAAGAAGGACATACGGTGGCCGAAGTTGCCGACCGGGTTGGATTCAGTACATCCAGTTATCTGAGTAAATGTTTTCAGGAAGAGTTTGGTATGCGTCCTTTGCAGTACGTTAATAGTCTGAAAGAACAACCGAAATAGTCACATTTCAACGAGATTGTTGCTTCTTGCAACATTTGTACCACGTGTTTTATAGGCTTCAGGCTACTTTTGCCCTCATAATTCAATTTTTAAATGAAATATCATGAGAAAAGTAAAAGTAGGAATTACCGGTATATTTCTTTTAATATCCGGTTTACTGATGGCGCAAAATGTGAATAGGACGCCACAGGGTGTAAAGGTAAATGTGGCGGAAGGAAACTTCAATGCAGAAGTTATTTTTTATTCTCCTTCTATTGTCCGCATAGTGAAGTATCCTTCGGTAAAGGATCAGATGCCGGACAAAGAAAGTCTTTCCGTAACATTGGTGCCGGAACAAACTAAGATTGATTTTAAGGAACAGGGAGATGATGTCAGATTGAAAACGTCTGATATGATTGTTACTTTAAACAAGACCGATGGAACGGTACGCTTCACCGATACAAAAAACGACGAATTACTGGCAGAAAAGGGAACCCCTTCTTTTTATCCGAATAAGGGCAAAGCCGATAAGGGCACTTATAAAGTTCGCCAGGCCTTTATGCTTGAAAAAGAGGAGGCTATATATGGATTAGGAATACTTCAGAATGGAAAAATGTCGCAACGTAACCAACGGAAGTATCTGATGCCGGGCAATGTGGAAGACGGAATCACCTTCTTCCAGTCCGTGAAAGGCTATGGTCTTTTCTGGGATAACTATTCTCCGACTAACTTTGCTGATGATGAGAATGAGACTTCATTTGAATCGGAAGTTGGTGATTGCACAGACTACTATTTCATGTATGGTGGAGATGCCGATGGCGTAGTTGCCCAAATGCGTACTCTTACCGGACAAGTACCCATGTTCCCTTTGTGGACGTATGGCTACTGGCAGAGCAAAGAGCGTTATAAAAGTCAGAATGAAGTACTGGGCGTACTGAACAAATACCGTGAATTACAGATTCCCTTGGATGGTATCGTGCAGGATTGGCAGTACTGGGGTAGTAACTACTTGTGGAATGCAATGGAATTTTTGGATGGTAATTACTATAATCCCCAGCAGATGCTGGATGAGATTCATGCAAAGAATGCGCACATGATTATCACGATCTGGTCTTCATTCGGTCCACAGACCAAGCCTTATAAGGAGCTGAATGAAAAAGGACTATTGTTTAATTTTAGGACTTGGCCTCTTGCAGGCACTGATACGTGGCCTCCCAGGGAAGACTATCTGTCGGGCGTGAGAGTTTATGATGCCTACAGTCCCGTTGCACGTGATATTTACTGGAAACATCTGACCCGCCTCTATGATTTGGGTATGGACGGTTGGTGGATGGACTCCACCGAACCAGATCATTTGGATGCAAAACCTGAAGATTTTGATACACCTACCTATTTAGGTTCATTCCGCAAAGTACGCAGTGCCTATCCGTTGATGGCCGTAGGTGGTGTTTATGATCACCAACGCGCTACGACTTCAGACAAGCGTGTGTTTATTCTTACCCGTTCAGGATTTGCTGGGCAGCAGCGCTACGGATGTAATGTATGGTCGGGTGATATCGTTTCTACCTGGGAATCATTGCGTAAACAGATACCTGCCGGGCTAAACTTTACCCTTACGGGAAATCCCAACTTCAATAGTGATATCGGGGGCTTCTTCTTAGGCCATTACAATAAGGGATGGAATGATGGATCGGCTACAAAGAATCCGTCCTATCAGGAATTATACGTACGCTGGGTACAGTTTGGAGCGTTCAATCCGATGATGCGTTCGCACGGAACGGAAGCTCCGAGAGAGATTTATCAGTTTGGAAAGAAAGGAGAACCCATTTACGATGCTATCGAAAAAGCTATCCGTTTGCGTTATTCTCTGTTACCTTATATATATTCTACTTCTTGGCAGGTCACCAATAAGCAGTCAAGCTTTATGCGTGCGTTGATGATGGATTTTGCCGATGACAAGAAGGTGTGGGACATGAATGACGAATATATGTTTGGCAAGTCCATCCTGGTGGCTCCGATTGTGGAAGCGCAATATACTCCGGAAGTGGCAGCTACTGCATCGGAAGAGACAGGCTGGGACAGGGATGACAATAAAAATAAGAGCAAAGGCAGCATGACAGTAGACTTCACTACAAAGAAAACTGCAAAGGTTTATCTGCCCGCAGGTACTGTATGGTATGATTTCTGGACTAATGAGAAATATGATGGCGGCCAGGAAATATCAAGAGAAACGACTATTGATATGATTCCACTTTACGTCAGAGCCGGAAGTATTATTCCCATCGGTCCCGATGTGCAATATGCGACAGAAAAAGCCTGGGATAATCTTGAGTTGAAAGTGTATGTAGGTGCGAATGGCAGTTTCACTCTTTACGAAGATGAGTTTGATAATTATAACTATGAATCAGGAGCATATACGGAAATTCCTATGACATGGAATAATGCTTCCCGTACGCTCACTATCGGTGCACGCAAGGGAAAATATAACGGCATGCTTGAAAAACGCCAGTTTACGGTGAAGACAGTGGACGGCAACAGCAAGACGGTTACTTATACAGGAAAGAAGGTGACGGTAAAACTCTGACCAGATGGAGTAACTTTACTTTGAGTGTGATGCCTATCATCAATGGTATTGATGGTGGGCATCATCGGCATTGATGATAGGCCAAGGCCAAGGGACATGAGTGATGGAGGTAAATCAAAGGTAAGATGCAGTTTTAGGGCCGACCAGAGCCATTTTTTGAGCGAATGTTACATCAATGTAAGTTTATGTAACATGAAAAGACGGGATGTAACATTGACCGTAGCAAATGGGAACACGAAGATTCGAAAAGTACTTTGTAATGAACTATCTTTGTACAAAACGAAGGTTAATTAAAAAGTATCTTACCATGAAAACAAGAATTAGTTGGATTTTTTATTGTTTAGTAAGTTTCATGTTACTTCCCTCTTTGTCGGCGGCAGAGCGTTTTGTGACAAATGAGAGTAATGGTTTTACCTGGATACAGCAAGGAAAGGCGTATCCGATACTGGTAGACTTGCAGGAAGATAAAGGTGTACTGAGGGCTGTTGCTAATTTGCAGACAGATGCAGGTAAAGTGACAGGTGCTACTCCGGAAATTATTCATTCCCCATCCGGTAATCGTATGCTGATTATCGGTTCTGTTGAAAATAGTTCCTGGATCAAACAGCTGATGCAGGCAGGAAAGATTCCAGCTGCAGATTTGAAAGGGAAACGTGAGAAGTACATTCTTCAGACGGTGAAGCAGCCCGTGGAAGGAGTAGAAGAAGCAATTGTCATTGCTGGTAGTGACAAGCGGGGAACTATTTACGGTATTTACGAGCTTTCCCGGCAGATGGGTGTCTCTCCCTGGTATTTCTGGGCAGATGTTCCGGTGGAGAAGCATGATATTATATCTATTAAAGAAGGTGTATATACCGATGGTGAACCGGCAGTGAAGTACCGCGGTATTTTCCTGAATGATGAATGGCCCAGCTTAGGCGGCTGGGCGTCTGCTACCTTTGGTGGGTTCAATAGTAAGTTCTACGAAACGGTGTTCGAACTGGTGCTTCGCCTCAAAGGAAATTTTATGTGGCCTGCCATGTGGAACAGTGCTTTCTACGATGATGACCCGATGAACGGTCCGTTGGCCAATGAGATGGGAATTGTGATGAGTACTTCCCATCATGAACCGATGGGACAGGCTCAAAAGGACTGGAAACGTCGTGGAAAAGGAGAGTGGAATTACACTACGAACGGTGCCGTGTTGCGCGACTTCTGGCAGCAGGGTATGGAACGCTGCAAGGATTGGGAAGCGGTGATCACCCTTGCCATGCGTGGCGACGGCGATGAACCGATGAGCGAAGATGCCAATATCTCCTTGTTGCAGAATATCGTGAAAGATCAGCGGAAAATCATAGAGAAGGTAACCGGTAAGAAGGCTAAAGAAACTCCGCAGGTATGGGCGCTTTATAAGGAAGTGCAGGATTATTATGATAAAGGTATGCGAGTGCCCGACGATGTAACGTTGCTGCTCTGTGATGACAACTGGGGCAATGTACGTAAATTGCCCGACTTGAAAGCGAAGCCTCGTAAAGGTGGTTACGGCATGTATTATCATTTCGACTATGTAGGGGCTCCCCGTAACTCCAAATGGATAAATATTACTCAGATACAACGCACGTGGGAGCAGATGATGCTGACCTATGACTATGGCGTGCGCGAATTGTGGGTGGTGAACGTAGGTGACTTGAAGCCGATGGAATATCCTATCACCTTCTTTTTAGATATGGCCTGGGAACCGAAACGTTTCAATGAAAATAATCTGTTTCAGCATACGGTGGATTTCTGTCGTCAGCAATTTGGCGGATACTATGCCGAAGAAGCAGCTCGTCTGATCGACACTTATACTAAGTACAACCGTAGGGTTACTCCGGAAATGTTGAATGACCGGACTTACAGCCTGGAAAATTATAACGAATGGCAAAGTGTAAAAGATGAATACGCTGCATTGTGTCTGGATGCCTTGAAACTTTATTATCTGATGCCTGCCGAATACCGGGATGCTTTCGACCAACTGGTACTTTTCCCGATACAGGCATGTTCCAACTTATATGATATGTACTATGCCGTGGCAATGAACCGTAAATTGGCAGAGGCCAATGATGTGAAAGCCAATAAATGGGCGGATAAGGCACGTGCTTGTTTCGAGCGCGACTCCGTGCTGACTTATCATTATAATCATGTAATGAGTGGGGGCAAATGGAATCATATCATGGATCAGACTCACATCGGATATAGATCCTGGAATGATCCGAAGCGCAATATAATGCCTAAAGTGACCTTTGTACCCGAGCCCCGTATAGCTCCTGCACCACCTGTGTTTGTAGAAAAGGATGGATATATATCTATTGAAGCAGAACATTATACCCGTTCAGCAAATGGTACATCTGCTGATTGGGTTACGATCCCTAACCTGGGACGTACCTTGTCAGCCGTCACTACTTTGCCTTCCACAGCTACTCCGAGCGAAGATATGTATCTGGAATATGATTTTGAAACGGAGAAGAGTGGTGAAGCAACAGTTATGGTACGTTTCTCTTCGACATTGAATTTCAATGATTATAAAGGACTGCGATATGCGATTTCACTGGATGGCGGTGACGAACAGATAGTCAACATCAACGGTGATTATAAAGGTGAACTTGGCAGATTGCAGGCGGAGCACATCATCACTACCCAAACGAAACATTTGCTTGATAAGAAAGAAAAGCATACCTTGCGCATCCGTCCGCTTGACCCGGCACTTGTCATGCAGAAGATAATGATTGACTTCGGAGGTTTGAAACCTTCTTTCCTGGGAGCGCCGGAGAGTTCTGTGAGAAGGGAATGTTTTTAAGGAACTCCCATAACTCCTAAAAAAAGATTATGAAATACAGATTTGCTTTATTGATAGTACTGGCCTGCATTTGTTCTGTGTTGGCTGAGGCTAAAGTGAAACTCCCATCCGTTCTTTCGGATGGGATGGTATTGCAACGTGAACGTCCCATAAAAATATGGGGAACGGCTGATCCGGGTGAGAATGTGGTTGTCACGTTCAAGAAGAAGAAATACACGGCAGTAGCCGATGAAAATGGCAAATGGCTGGTAACACTTCCTGCAATGAAGGCCGGTGGCCCTTATGAGCTGACAGTGAACGAAATGACAGTGAAGGATATCCTGATAGGAGATGTATGGTTGTGCTCGGGACAATCGAATATGGAACTGACGGTGGCGCGTGTAGCGGATATGTTCGGTAGAGAGACTGCTACTTACGAGAATTCAATGGTCCGCTATGTCAAGACTCCCTATGGTAATGATTTGCATGGTCCCAAAGAAGACATATCCCAAATGAACTGGACAGCGTTGAATCCGCAGGTTGCCCAGTCTTATGCCGCATTGCCTTACTTTTTTGCAATAGAGATGTATAATGAGACGAAAGTTCCTGTCGGCATTATCAATTCCAGTTGGGGAGGAAGTTCCATTGAAGCTTGGATGAGTGAAGATGCGCTTCAGGCATTTCCGAAGAACCTGCGCGAGCGGGATATCTATAACTCCGACGAATACAAGGCCTTGATGAATAAAGCGGGAGGAATGATGTCGAGATTCTGGAGCCTCTCTTTATATAAAGGTGATGAAGGCCTTCATGCTCCGGTTAAATGGTATGAACCGGAATTGAATGATTTCGACTGGGAGGAGGTGAATATGTTTTCTTATCAGTTGGGCAGCAAGGATGGTTATCCGGTAAGCGGATCGCACTGGTTCCGGCAGAACATTCGCCTTACAGCCGAGCAGGCTGATAAAGATGCCATATTGCGTTTAGGCTGTATGGTAAATGCGGACTCTGTGTATGTGAATGGTGTTTTTGTAGGCACTACTTCCTATCAATATCCGCCGCGCATTTATAAAGTTCCTGCATCGGTGTTGAAAGCGGGAGAGAATCTGGTTACGGTACGTCTTATTAATTCCGGTGGTCGTCCCAGTTTTGTAAAAGGTAAACCCTATTGCATGGCGATAGATGGGGATACGGTTCGCTTGTCCGAGCAGTGGAAGTATAGGCTGGGTTGTGAAATGCCTGCCGGAAGAGGAGGTGTATCTTTTCAGAACATTCCGACCGGTATGTATAATTCCATGATTTCTCCTTTGAGGAATCTTACTTTTAAGGGAGCTTTGTGGTATCAGGGCGAATCGAATGCAGGACGTCCGGGTGAATATGAAGCTTTATTGACTGCCATGCTCAAAGACTGGCGGGTGAAATTTGCAGATGAAGACTTGCCATTCTTTATAATGCAGCTACCCAATTTTATGCAGACGCATCAGCAGCCTGTAGAAAGTGGTTGGGCAGGTATGCGTGAAGCACAGCGGCAGGTGACGTTGAAGTTACCTAATACCTCTTTGGTTGTGGCAATAGACTTAGGAGAGTGGAATGATATTCATCCGCTGAATAAGAAGGAACTGGCAAGGAGAGTGGCGCTTCAGGTCAAGAAGAAAGTATACGGGCACAAAGATATAGTTCATAGTGGTCCGCTGTGCACTGCCGCCGCTATTGAGGGAGGAAAGGTCATTCTATCTTTTGAGGCGGGAACGGATGATTTAATGCCTGTAGCTCAACTTAAAGGTTTTGCATTGGCGGGAACGGACGGACGTTATAAATGGGCTGAGGCGACCGTGGAAGGCAATAAAGTGATAGTCTGGAGTGAAGGGATTGCTCAGCCCACAAAGGTTCGCTATGCTTGGGATGATAATCCGCAAGAGGCTAATTTGAAGAATAAGGCGGGACTTCCGGCTTCGCCGTTTCAAATGGATGTTCCATGATTCCCTAAACTTGATTGACTGAGAAACACCGGAATTTACGCGCCCGGTGCAATATGACAATAAGATAGTGAAACAGATGTATTTCGTTGCAATACATCTGTTTTTTTTCATTATTAATAACAAAGGTCCCAATCAGAAAGTTACTTCCAGAAGGATAAAACCTTGTTTTATCTGATTCATATCATCTATTGTTATGCTACAGATGGTCTATTCTGCTCCATTACATGATCTATTCTAATCAATCAGATCATCTATTCTCCCTAAACGGCTGATATAATTTGAGAAATGGCTACACCTTTTGCCCCATAAGGCTACACCATCCTTACCAAAAGGTGACACCATCACCCAAAAAGGGTGTAGCCTTTCTGAAAAGCAGGTAATATTCTTCTATTTCAAAGAAGATAAGTGGCGGAATCAAATAATCATATTTGAAGAAAATACGATCAAAGCGCAATTAATAAGAACGAAATAAGAAGGAATCTCTTTCTAAAATGCGCTTCCTTTTACCATTACAAATCATACTGCATTCGCCTAACAGGTAATCCTTGCTTTTTTTGTATCACGGCAACTAATGGTACGAAAGAAAGCAACCTCAGACATCACGATTTACATTTTGTCATATTGCCCATTTCGCTCAAGCTGCTCATTTTGCTCAAATTACGTAAGTAGCCTGACAGGTTTTCCCTTTACTCTATCTTTATCTGTCAGCATATTTCTTTTGCCATATAACCCCTCCATTCTCAAGGATCTCTTTCCTTGCATAGTGAGTCTAATCAAGTGCACCTTCTTCTACTATTTCTTTTGCTTGTTTATATTCATTTCCGAAAGATATGTTCATCCCCTGTCTGATCTTGATAGAAAATAATCAAAAAGGCTTAAAAGTGTTAATGGATGTATTGCTGCAATAAATGAATGAAAGTCATTTTTTAGCTTTAACAAGTGGGTTACATATTTTTTGTGATACGTTACCACACTGTTTTTTCTTGCATTTCTCTTGAGATTTTTGATTCATTATTATACTGTTTTTCTCTCTCTAAAGTGATTTCTTAAGCTCTCTTTTTGTCTTAAAAAAGGGTTCTTTATTTTGTTTGTAATTGTTTGATATATAGTTTGATATATTGTTTTACGAAATGCAGTCAAAAAAGAATGTAACATCGAAGAGAAAGATGTAATGCCATCAAAAAAACGTGTAGCATGATCGTGTCTGATGTTCCATTTCTGATGCATACATTTGCTGCTGAGAAAAAGCGACTGTATTATTGGGAGAGATGCGTATGGAAAACATTTTTCTTTCCTCTTATGACATGAAACGCTAATATATGTAATAATAGTAATATGATTATTAACCGTCAAATTATTAATCTTAAAAGACTGATTGATTATGAAATGCAAGTACGATGACAGTTGATGCTATCTTTAATAGCTAATGAAGAGAGAATGTAGTTATTAATATCTTAAACTAATGGTAATGAAAAATGTAACAAAAAAAAATCAAAAGCTACCTTACTTATTGCTTTTGTTGCTATTAAGTTGCTTGCCAACGTTAGCGCAAAATGGAGTAACGGTAAAAGGAACAGTTCTTGATAGTACCGGTGAAACGATTATCGGTGCTTCTGTCGTTGTGAAAGGCAACACTTCAATAGGTACGATATCAGATATAGATGGGAATTTTACGTTGACTGTTCCTAATAATAATGTAACTCTTGTTATTTCATATATCGGTATGAAATCACAAGAGGTGAAAGTACCCCCTCAGCAATCGATCAGAGTCGTGTTGGAAGATGACAGCCAACAGCTGGAAGAAGTTGTGGTAGTGGGTTTTGGTCAGCAAAAGAAGGCCTCGGTGGTGGGCTCCATTGCACAAACCACTTCGAAAGCTTTGGAGCGCACCGGTGGTGTCTCCAGTTTAGGTCAGGCGCTGACGGGTAACCTCCCGGGTGTAGTGACTATGACTACTACCGGTATGCCGGGTGAAGAAGATCCGAAGATCACCATTCGTGGTGTGACATCCTGGAACTCAAGCGATCCGCTTATATTGGTGGACGGTGTAGAACGTCCCATGAATTCGGTGGATATCAACTCTGTGGAAACCATTTCTGTATTGAAGGATGCGTCGGCAACTGCCGTATTCGGTGTACGCGGTGCCAACGGTGTAATCTTGATTACCACCAAACGTGGTGCAGAGGGCAAGGCAGTGATCAACATCAATGCCAGTACGACATTGAAGACCTACTCTAAATTGCCCGATATGATGGACTCGTATGATGCGCTTTCGCTCCGTAACCAAGTTATTGAGAGTGAACTGGCTTATAAGCCGGAAGCCTGGAGTTACTACCTGACGCAGGACCGTTTGAACAAGTATCGCTATCCGGCCAATCAGGCAGAAGCTGAACGTTACCCCAATATGGACTGGGTGGACTATCTGTTGAAGGACGTAGCTACTTCTTATAATGCTAACGTCAACATCAGTGGTGGTACTAAGTTCGTGAAATATTTCGCCAGTGTGGACTATACGCATGAAGGCGATATATATAAGAAGGTAACCAATATTAAGGGCTATGACCCAGGATTCGGATACGACCGTATCAACGTGCGCAGTAACCTCGATTTCAACCTGACCAAGACTACTAAATTGCACGTCAATCTTTCCGGTTCGCATGCTGTGAAGAAGGCTACGCAAGGTCAGTACGAGAATCTTGTTTGGAGTGCTTTCTATGGCATCTCTCCCGACTCTTTCATGCCGGTGTACAGTGACGGTACCTTTGGTTACTATTATCCCAACCCCACACAGGCTGCCACTAACTCTTACGAGGGACTCAGCGTCAACGGTATAGGTTATACAACAGATGATCGCCTGAACACTGACTTCACCCTCGAACAAGATCTTGGTTTCGTACTCAAGGGGTTGAATATACAGGCTAAGTTAGCATTCGACAACGCCTTCCGTGAAACAGGTCGTGGAGTGGATGACACAAACGACTGGGAAAGTGAAATGCACAAATGGATCGATCCCGATACAGGTATAGAGTATACCGACATTTCTCCTGATGCCTTATATAAGTTCGACTTTAAGAATAACAGCGCTTGGATGACTGGTGCGGGTGCTGTTCAAAACTGGGCTACCTACCGCCGTATGAACTATTCTGTTCAATTGAACTATTCCAATAAGTTTGGAAATCACACTGTGGGTGCCATGGGTAACTTTAGCCGCGAACAGTATGCTACAGGTAGCGAACAGCCCCATTATCGTGAGAACTGGGTGTTCCGTGGCACATATGATTTTGCAAACCGCTACATGTTGGAATATAACGGTGCTTACAATGGTTCCGAAATCTTTGCTAAGGAAAATCGCTTTGCCTTCTTCAACTCGGGTGCTATCGGATGGATGGTTTCAGAAGAGCCCCTTGTGAAGAAACTCAATCTCAAATGGCTGGATATGTTGAAGCTTCGCGCGTCTTATGGTCAGATTGGCGATGACAATGTAAGCGGACGTTGGCTTTATATGGATACTTGGAGCAATGGTGGCAGCTATCGTCAGTCGTTGACGGGTGTAGATCCTTCCAAGAGCCCTTACAGCTGGTGGCAACAGAGCCAGCTTGGCAACAAGAACTTGCAATGGGAGACGGCTACCAAACTTGATATCGCTGCTGACTTCGCTATTTTGGGCGGCCTTATCTCGGGTTCGTTTGACTATTTTAAGGAAAAGCGTACCGATATTTTAGTAACCGGTGCCAATCGTGCCGTTCCTTCATATTTTGGTACTTCCGCTCCTGTGGCCAACCTCGGCAAGGTAGACAGTGAAGGTTTCGAGTTGGATATTCGTTGGAATAAGCAGCTCAACCGAGACTGGCGTCTTTGGGGTAATGGCTCTTTGACTCATGCCGTCAGCAAGATCAAGGAGGCGGATGATCCCAGACTGAAACCTGACTATCAGAAGAAGGCTGGTAAGGCCATTGATCAGAATTATTCTTATGTGGATCATGGATATTATAATAGTTGGGATGAACTCTATGGTAGTACGGCGCACGATGAATACGATGAAGGACGTAAGCCCGGTAACTATGTCATCCTCGATTATGATGCCGACGGTATTATTTCCGTGAACGATAATATTCCTTATGGCTATACAGGTACTCCGCAGAATACAATGAACCTTCAGATCGGTGCTGACTACAAAGGCTGGAGCTTCTTCGTTCAGTTCTACGGTGTGACTAACGTAAGCCGTTCTGTAGGCCTCAGTAGCTTGGGCGGTACAAGAAACACCGCTTTCCACGAGGGCAGCTACTGGTCTCCGGAGAATCAAAACGGTGATGTACCTCTGCCTCGCTGGTTGAACCAGACAAGCCGGTATACCGATGGTACACGCTTCCTCTTCGACGGTTCGTACGCACGTTTGAAGTATGCTGAACTTTCATATACCTTCTCTAAGGAAAAATGGCTGAAGGCATCGGGTTTGGGCACTTTGAAGCTGTTTATCAATGGTAACAACCTCTTTCTCTGGACTGATATGCCCGATGACCGTGAGTCGAATACCGGTGGATGGAGCGCATACCCCACTCAACGTCGTTTCAATTTAGGTTTTAAAATAACACTTTAATCTGAGATAAGATGAAAAATAAGATTATTCACATACTTTTCGTATTCTTCGCCGCCGGATTCACGTTTACTTCGTGTACCGACTATCTGGACAGAGATTCTGACTCTGTGCTGTCAGCAGAAGATGCGTTCAAGAACTTCAATAACTTCCAAGGATTTATCGAAGTGATGTATAACGTTATCCCCGACGTGGCCAAGCATAACTGGGTAAGCTCCTTCAACTGGGGTGACGATGAGGTTATTACTACCGGTAATGGTGAAGGTTTGATGGGGTATGCTATCGATGGTGGTAACTACCGCACTTATATTGGTAAAGGTGACTGCTTCTTGGATAGAAGCTGGAAAGTTGATGGAGACCGTTTTGCTAAGGCTCTGTGGGGTGGTGGCTGGTATGCCATTCGTCAGGCCAATCTCGGTCTTGAAGCTCTGCAGAGTGGTTTGTTGAAGGATGCCACGCAGGAGGAACGTGACTTTGTCGAAGGGCAACTCTATTTCTTCCGCGCTTGGTTCTATTTCCAGCTTACTACTTATTGGGGTGGCTTGCCATATATGGAAAGTGTATTGCCATCCGATGCACAGTTCAACTTGCCGCGCGAAAGCTATCAGGAGAATGCCGAAAAGATGGCGAGAGACTTTCAGCGTGCTGCCGAGCTGCTTCCTATTGACTGGGATAACACTGCTGCAGGCAACCGTACTAAGGGTAACAACGCTTTCCGTCCCAACAAGATTTGGGCACTTTCTTACCTAGGTAAGTCTCTGCTCTATGCCGGTAGCCCTTTAATGGTGAATGGTGGTGAAAATAGCAACCGTTCATACGATGCGGATTATTGTAAACGTGCGGCTGATGCTTTGGGCAAGGTGCTTGCTATGGTTGAAGGTGGTCAAACACAATATGCTTTGGTAAACTTTGACAAATACAGCAGTCTGTTTTATACTAAAGAGCAGAACTGGCTGATGCCTGGTGGTACAGAAGCCATTATGCGTAGCCCTACTTACGGTGCCGACTCTTACTGGCGTCAGATGAACTCCTATCAGATTCAGGATATTGCAGAAGGTGATGGTATCATTCTCTGTCCTGCTGCCAACTATGTAAATTATTTCGGTATGGCGAATGGTCTGCCACTCAGTGATCCCAATTCCGGATTCAGTAAGGAGCAACCTTGGAAAGGTCGTGACCCGCGTTTTTACAATAACTTTCTCTATGATGGTGTGAAGATGATTAAAGCGCCGACGGACGATAAATTCAAAGCTTTTGAGTATGCTAACCTCTATGAAGGCGGTAATGCCTGCAACGATCCTAAGAGAACCAGCCGTACGGGCTATCTCAACTATAAGTTTATTCCGTTGGGAGCCAACAAGGCTGATAACGACTACGGATACGGTAAGGCTACCCATTTCCATTTAGCATGGTTGCGTCTGGCAGAAGTATATCTTCTGTATGCCGAAGCTGCTGCGCAAGGTTACGGTTCGCCCTCCGGTAAGTCCACTTCTTTCACGAAGAATGCTGTGGAAGCGGTTAACGTAGTCCGTCAACGTGCGGGTGTGGAAGATGTTGCCACCGTATACACTGCCGATCTTGAAAAATTCATGGGTGAGGTTCGTCGTGAACGCGCTGTTGAACTAGCTTACGAAGGACATCGCTTCAACGACCTGCGTCGTTGGAAACTGCTGACCGAGTCTCCTTACAACATCAAGACCACGCAGCGGTTCGATCGCGCGGAAGCATTTGACCCTAATGCCGACCCGAAAGAACGTAAAGTCGTTAACTTCCGCGAAGAGGTAGTGACGCAGCGCAAGCTCTCCAGCAAGCACTACTGGCTACCATTCAAGACCGATGATGTGACGATGTATCCTGAATTCTACCAGAATCCCGGTTGGTAATGGTTTTATTAACGTAAAAACTCTAATAAAATGAAACATATATATAAAGGACTTGTACTTTGTGCAACGTTGGCTTTCGCTTACACACATACTGCCGCTCAAGAACCGCTGGTAGATATGTTGGAAGCTACTCAAGCTGATACGCTCTCAAAGGTGCAAGTGGCATTCCGCTCCATCGACCAGCGTGACCTGCTGGGTGGAGTATCAGTGATTGATATGAAGGAAATGTCAGAGAAAGCATATACAAGCAATAGTTTAGGCTTTGTAGACAATGTGGTGGGCGGTTTCAACGGAAACATCTGGGGAAATACCGAATACCTCGTTATCGTAGACGGTATGGTACGCGATGCGAACAACGTGCTCCCTCACGAGATAGACCAGATTACGCTTTTGAAAGGGGCGTCGGCCGTAGTGCTTTATGGTCCGCGTGCGGCCAAAGGCGTTATCTCCATCACCACCAAACGTGGTGAAATTGGCGATCTCAGAATTAATATTCATGCCAATACCGGTTTCTATACTCCCAAGTCTTATCCCAAATATTTGGGTTCGGCAGAGTATATGACTCTCTATAATGAGGCTCGTGCCAATGATGGACTGGCTGCGAACTACTCGCAGGAAGATATATTTAATCATGCTTCCGGTTCGAATCCTTATCGCTATCCCAACTTCGACATGTATTCTTCCGAATACCTAAAAAAAGCTTACAACCGTTCGGAAGCAATAGCCGAAATCTCAGGTGGTAGCGAGAAGGTAAGGTACTATACGACTACCGGTTACTATCGCGAATCATCATTGCTGAAGGTGGGCAAGACTGAGGATAACTATGTCAGCCGTTTCTTTGTACGTGGTAACGTGGACATGCAGCTTCATAAGTTTATCACTGCTCAAGCTGATGCCAATGTTACTTTTTATGATTCCTATTCGGCTAATGTAGACTGGTGGGGACAGACAGCCACGTTGCGTCCACACTTGGTGACTCCGTTCATTCCCTTGAGTTACATTGAGGCAACCGATCAGAATTCATTGAATGCCGTGCTGAACAGTAGCTATCTTCAAGATGGCAAATTCTTCTTCGGTGGTACGCAGCAACATCCCACCAATCCGGTGGCCGATGCTTATGCAGCCGGCGATAGCAAGTTCGTAAGCCGTCAGTTCCAGTTCAATACCCGTTTTGACGTCAATCTCTCTCCGTTGCTCAAAGGGCTTTATTTCCGTGCTAAATACGGTATCGACTATGCATCGACCTACAATCAGGGTTATAGCAACAGTTATGCCACTTTTGCCCCTACGTGGAGTAACTACAATGGCGAGGATATCATTTCAAGCATCACTCAGTATGGTAAAGATGAGAAGAGTGGCACTGAGAACATCAGTAACTCGGCTTATCGTTATACATACAACGTGTCCGGTCAGTTCGACTATCAGAATACTTTCAACGAAGATCATAACGTCTTCGGTATGATTCTGGCCAATGCCTGGCAGACACAGCGCAGCGGACATTATCATCGTACCACTAACGCCAACTTGGGCTTCCAGGCATCCTACAATTATCAGCACAAGTACTATGCTGATTTCAGCGTTGCAATGCCTTATTCTACAAAGTTGCCCACCGGCAACCGCGTGGCCTTCTCGCCTACGGTGACTTTAGGCTGGAATCTAGCGAATGAGAAGTTCCTAGAAAACTCTATTTTCGACAATTTGATGCTCACAGCTTCTGTAGGTATCATTAATCAGGATCTCGACATCACTGCCAGTGACAATGAAGACGGCTACTACCTTTACAAGACAGTGGTACAAAAAGGTGGTTGGTATAGTTGGGGAGATAACGATGGTCTGGCTGCAACAGAGTTTCAGCGTGGTAACAATCCCGATATGACCTATGTGAAGCGTAAAGAGTTCACTGCCGGTTTGCGTGGTTCAATGTGGAGCAATCTGATCAATTTTGACATCAATTTCTTCACCAGCAAGATGGATGGCGGATTGGTTCGTCCCGGTTCATTGTATCCTAACTACTTCACGCAGATTGGTTATCCGTCATCATCTATCATCCCTTATGTAAACTTCAATGTGGATCAGCGCACAGGTTTCGATTTCAGCGTATATGCCAATAAGAAGGTGGGCGAGGTAGATCTGACTCTGGGGGTTAGCGGTATGTATTATAAGAGCACTGCTAAAAAGCGTGACGAGAACATCGAGTTCAGTTATCTATCGGCTGTGGGACGTGCGCTGAACGGATACTGGGGCTTGGAGAGCGAAGGCTTCTTCCGAGATGAAGCTGAAATTACTTCGGCTCCTACACAGACGTTTGGTGACGTGAAACCGGGTGACATCCGCTACAAGGATCAGAACAACGACGGCAAGATTGATGATAATGACCGCGTATTCCTGGGTCGTTGGGACTCTCCGCTTATGAGCGGCATCAACCTCACTGTCAAGTGGCGTGACTTTACTTTCTTTGCAATGGGTAACCTCTACTTGGGTGGTCACGGCATGAAAGACAACTCTTATTATTGGATGAGTGGCGATAGCAAATACTCAGAAATAGCACGCAACCGCTGGACTCCCGAGACTGCGGCTACAGCTACTTACCCGCGTCTGACAACTACCAATGGTGCTAACAATCTCCGTACTTCGGACTTCTGGATATATAAGAACGACCGTTTTAATCTGTCTCAGGTGCAGCTTACTTATGCTATGCCCCAAAATGTGTTGCGAGGAACTTTCATTAAAGGTTTGAGCTTTTTTGCCAATGCTAACAATCTGCTGATGATTGCCAAGGAACGTAAGGTTCTGGAAATGAATGTAGGAAGCGCACCTCAGACACGTTTCTACCAACTTGGTTTCAAGGGTACGTTCTAATAATGTGAATAATAAATAATATGAAGATTGAAAAATAAGAAGTTATGAAACTAAAAAATATCATCTTGTCAACAGCATTATTGGTGGGATTCTGTGCTTGCGATGACCTATTCGAGCCGGCTATAGAAAACCATAAGACTGTGGAAGACTTGGAGAATATGCCTGCATGGGCTGTCGGTTTGCTGGGACATGCTTATATCAGTAATCCGCTGGGTGAAAACGCCAACTCTTGGAAGTTTACCGATGTGGCTACTGATGATGCCGTGTCCAACGATGTGGGCAATGGATATCTGAGAATGGCGACCGGTGCATGGCGTGCCGACAACAATCCTGTGGATAGTTGGCAATACTTGCGTGCCTCTTGGCAATACCTCAATCAATTTCTCGAAATATCCGACAAAGTGGAATGGGCCAAAGACGAAATGGCTTCCGAGCTATTTAAAATACGTTTTCAAGGCGATGCGTATGGTATGCGTGCTCTCTATATGTATCATTTGCTGATGAGTTGTGCCGGATGGACTGCCGATGGACAACTGCTGGGCATACCCATTCTGCTGGAGTCTGAGACTATCTATTCCGATTTCAATAAACCGCGCAACACATTCCGTGAATGTCTTGACCAGCTGAACCGGGATGTGGAGAAAGCTATTGAAATGCTTCCGGAAGAGTATGGCGATGTGGAAACTACGGCTGAGGTGCCCACTAAATATACTCAGATGGGTGCTGACTTTAGTCAGTACAACCGTGTCTTTGGCGATCATGCCAAGAATCGTATGAGTGCCCGCGTAGCTCGCGCTGTTCGTGCTCAGGCCGCTCTGTTGGCTGCCAGTCCCGCTTATAGTGAAGGTTCAGGTGTTACTTGGGAACAGGCTGCCAACCGTATGGCTGAAATATTGGCGAATCTTGGCACTAACCCCATTGCGGCTATTGATGCTACGGGTAACAAGTGGTACGAGGATTCCAACGGTATCAAGAACTTGGTAGCAGGCTACAACCGCCCCGAATTCTTGTGGCGTAGCAACAAGAACGAGAGTGCCGACCTTGAAAAGGATCAGTATCCTCCTTCACTTTTCGGAAAAGGTCGCGTTAACCCGACGCAGAATTTGGTAGATGCATTTCCTGCGCTGAACGGTTATCCCATCAGCGATCCGAAGAGCGGATACAATGCTCAGAATCCGTATGCTGATCGCGATCCTCGCTTAGCTCTATACATTATTTATAATGGCAGCAAGGCAGGTAACTCAAGTAGCGTCATCACTACTGCTGTAGATGGCACCAACAATGATGCCATGAACAAGTTCGACGGTGCTTCTACACGTACCGGCTATTATCTTCGCAAGTTCTTGGATATGAACGTGAATGCTAATCCCAGCAATACGACCAACGGTTATCACATTAAGCCTTGGATTCGTTATACTGAAATTTTCTTGGGTTATGCTGAAGCTGCTAACGAGGCTTGGGGGCCGCAAGGTAAAGGTGCAAACAGCTACTCTGCTTATGATGTGATTAAGGCTATCCGTCAGCGTGCCGGTGTCGGTGAGAATGGTGGTGATCCCTATCTGGAATCGGTGAAGAATGACCAGAACAAAATGCGCGAACTCATCCGCAACGAACGTCGTCTGGAACTTTGTTTCGAAGGTTTCCGTTTCTGGGATCTTCGCCGTTGGAAGGTAGATATCAGCAAACTGAACGAAACTGCAAAGGGTATGAAGATTACGGGAACTCACCACGAGGTGGTGGACGTAGAGAAACGCGACTATAAAGATTATATGTACTATGGTCCTGTGCCTTATAGCGAAATGTTGAAGTTTGATGCTCTCATCCAGAATAAGGGATGGTAAGCGACAGGCTGTATGTAAACGAATTTATATAAACTGAATAAATGAAAATAGCAATGAAAAAATCATTCTGGATAATAGCCGCTATGGCGGGAGTCTTGTTCACTGCATGCGAAAACGGTGACCGGGATTTCCCAGACTTTAAATATTCTGCGGTCTACTTTGCCTATCAAAGTCCCATTCGTACCATCACACTGGGCGAGGATCCATCCGTAGATAACTCATTGGATAACGAGCACAAGTGTCAGATTATGGCTACGATAGCTGGTGTTTATGAGAACAAAAAGAATGTGGAGATTGGTATCCGGGTAGACAATTCGTTGTGCGATGGTTACACTTTCGAAAGCACAAAAGGTGATATCATGCCTTTGCCCACATCGCACTACACGCTGAGTGATGACAAGATTGTTATCAAGAAAGGTCAGGTATTGGGTGGCGTTACGGTGAACTTGACCGACGCATTCTTCAATGATCCCAAGGCTACGGAGTTGAACTATGTTATTCCGGTAGTAATGACCGGTGTGCAGAACGCTGATTCCATCTTGGAAGGTAAACCTTCGGTGGATACTCCCGATCGCGTGAACAAGGAAGATTGGGAAGTACAATCCAAAGATTATATTCTCTATGCCGTGAAGTATATCAGTAAATACGATTCACATTACTTGCGTCGGGGGGTTGATACTTATACTGGTAACAAGACCGGTACGGAAGTTCGCCATGCTGCTAATGTGGAGAAGGATGAAACCATTGGCGGATTTAGTACGCTGGGCTTGAACAAAGTGCAGTGGGAGCGTCCTACTAAAGATGCTGCTGGAAAGAATGTTGAAGCCAATTTAATACTCACTTTCGACGAGAGCGGCAATTGCGTCATTACTTCTAATACCGAAGGTGTAGAAGCTAACGGTAGCGGTAAGTTCGTTGCCAAAGGTGACAAGAACAGCTGGGGAAATAAAGACCGCGATGTAATCTATCTGGACTACACCATGGACTACGCTGGCATTCATTGTGCTACTAAAGACACTCTGGTGACGCATTACCGTGGCGTGAAGGCTGAATGGTTTACTCCTGTGAAGAAATAATAATAGGGTTTCTTACTAAAAAAAGTATTTATATGAAACATACAAAAAAAATATTAGGTACAATGCTTTTGACGGCTGCGGCTGTTGTAGCCACCTCTTGTGTGGACGACAGTAAGTTGCTGTTTAGTGTTGATAAACCTGCCTCTATTGCAGACATGGAGTATCTCAATGCGTATGACGTATTGAAAGCTTATGTAAACAGCAGTGCCAATCCCGACTTTAAGTTGGGAATTGCATTGGCTGCGAATGATTATATTGCAGGTGGGCTGGTAACGCGTCTGGTTAACTCCAATTTCCATGATATGACGGCAGGGAATGCAATGAAGTACGCTTCGTGTGTGGGTAATGATGGAACGATGAATTTTGATGCTGTGCAAAATTTTGTATCTGCGGCTAAAGCTGGTGGTCTTACCATTTATGGGCATACCTTGGCTTGGCACGCACAGCAAAATAACAAGTATCTAAATGGATTAATTGCTCCTATCCCCTTGCCTGTTGACCCAAACGCTGCTAACAATTTTTTGCATATTACAGTGCCGAATGCGGGAAAAGACCCTTGGGAAGCAGAAATTTATTATGATCTGAGTACACCACTTGAAGTAGGCAAAGAATATGTGATTTCAATGAAAGCTAAAGCTACCTCAGGAGTCAGCTATAACTTCTGGCCTGGTGTTATTGATGGTGACACACAATACTTGCCATCTTTTTCCGCTGGTGAAAAATGGGAAGAGACCTCAATTACGTTTACAGCAAGTATACCTATCAATCGCTTGCGCTTTTGTTTCGGTGCATTCCAAGGAGAACTCTGTTTTGATGATGTGACATTGACTTCTGATGATGGCGAAAATCTTATTGTAGACGGTACGTTCGATACAGGCGATTTATCCCATTGGACAAAGCCAAGTTGGATGGGTTCATATACCTATGAAATAGGAAAAGAAGGTAGTGATAATGTTGGTTTTTGCTTGACTATGACTAATACGGAAAAGAAAAGCAATAATTGGGATTCACAAGTGTGGTATCAATTTGCTGCACCGTTGACAGAAGGAAAGGCATACACCTTTACAGCTAAGGCCAAAGCGACGGACGCATATAATTGTACTATATTCACACAGTCTTCCAGTGGTGGTGCTCAGGGCTATCCCGGGGGGGTAAATATTGGTACAGAATGGACAAACGTTAGTTTGACATTTACACCGGGGCACGGACAAGTGGATAAGTTTACCTTTAATTTTGGTGATTTTGCAGGGACTATTTATGTAGATGATGTAGTGTTCTCTGATGGTACATCGGAAATTTATGCTACTGGCTTTGAGAACCAGTCGATTGCAGGGTGGACAAGTTGGGGTGGTTATCAAGCGTTATCTGCTGAAGGTGAGGGATATTCTTCTAACCAAACAAGCCTTGAATTGACTCCCGAAGAGAAGAAAGATACCCTTACATGGGCCATGAACAACTGGGTAGAAGGTATGATGAAAGCTACTGGCGGTTATGTGACCGCTTGGGATGTAGTGAACGAAGCTATTTCTGGAGGTGGTGATGACGGTGAAGGATTCTATACTTTGCAGTCTGCCAAAAATGTCTCTGCAGAAGATGCTAAGAATAACTTCTACTGGCAAGACTACTTGGGTAACGAAGACTATGTGCGCATTGTTGTGGCTGCTGCCCGTAAGTATTATGCCGAGAATGGTGGTGTTAATCCTCTGAAACTCTTTGTCAACGACTATAATCTGGAGTCTGACTGGGATGACAATAAGAAGGTTAAGAGTCTGGTACATTGGATTGAAAAGTGGGAAGCTGACGGTGTGACGAAGATTGACGGTATTGGTACACAGATGCACGTGAGTTGCTATGCTAATGCTGTTACACAGAAGAGCAAGGAAGATCATGTGGAAAAGATGTTCCAAATCTTGGCAGAGAGCGGTAAACTCGTGAAGATTACCGAACTCGATATGGGCTATATAGACGAGAATGGCACTAGTGTGAAGACGGAGAATATGACTGAAGCACAGCATAAGGCGATGTCCGATTATTACAAGTTCATCGTGAAAAAGTACTTCGAGATTATTCCTGCTGCCCAACAATATGGCATCACTCAGTGGTGTGCTACTGATAGTCCAAGTAATTCCAGCTGGCGTGGTGGCGAACCCGTAGGTTTGTGGGATGCGAACTACAGTCGTAAGCATACTTATGCCGGATTTGCAGATGGCTTGTCTGGTAAATAAGAGCTCTTTATGATAAACGCCCATACAGGACCTCTTGTATGGGCGTTTATTTATCCTTTCTGTTAGTATATAACGAGTATTAAGAAAGGAAGATGGTATGTTTCTACAAGAAAATGTAACATGGATATTAAAGATGTAACATCAGTGAATAACTATGTAGCATGAAAATGTGAGTTGTTCTATTCCTATCTGTTACATTTGGGACCGGAAAATGATATCAGAATTTGTAGTTAAAGATAAAATGAAATAGTATGAAAAACAAGATTTTTTTGCTTGCACTATTAATAGGCTTTTCTTTATATTCCTGTGGAAGCAATTCTACAACGGATGATGAAACTTCTTTGAAAGCATCAGTTGGTGATAAGTTTTATATTGGTGTCGCCATAAATACGGCGCAATCATCAGGACGTGATACTACAGCTGTGCAACTGATAAAGAAACATTTTAATTCAATTGTAGCCGAAAATTGCATGAAGAGTGCGGTTATTCATCCGGAAGAAAATCGTTATAATTTCTCTCAGGCAGATGAATTCGTTAAATTCGGAGAGGAAAACGGTATGTTTATTATAGGACACTGTCTGATGTGGCATTCTCAGTTACCACGATGGTTCTGCACAGATTCCGAAGGGAAGAATGTATCACCGGAAGTACTGAAACAACGTATGAAAGATCATATTTATACAGTGGTAGGTAGATATAAAGGTCGTGTGAAAGGATGGGATGTAGTGAATGAAGCTATAATTGAAGATGGTTCTTATCGCAAGACGAAATTTTATGAAATCTTGGGTGAAGAGTTTATTCCTTTGGCTTTTCAATATGCCCATGAAGCGGACCCGGATGCCGAACTTTATTACAATGATTACGGCATGAATGTAGAAGGTCGTCGAAATACGGTAGTGAAGATGGTGAAGGATATGAAGGAAAAAGGCCTGCGGGTAGATGCTATCGGTATGCAAGGACATATGGGTATGGATTATCCGGACATAAAAGAGTTTGAAGAGAGTATTTTGGCTTTTGCTTCTACCGGTGCTAAGGTGATGATTACGGAATGGGATATGAGCGCGCTGCCTACTGCAAAACAGGGTGCTAATATTTCAGATACAGTGGCTTACCGGAAAATATTGAATCCGTATCCAGAGGCTTTGCCTGATAGCGTTTCCGAACAATGGAATGCGCGAATGGAAGCTTTCTTCAACTTGTTTATTAAACATTCTGATGTTATTACCCGTGTGACGGCATGGGGAGTGACTGATGGTGATTCTTGGAAAAACGATTTTCCGGTAAGAGGTCGTCGTGATTATCCATTACTTTTCGACCGGAATTATCAACCGAAGTCTTTTGTAACAGAATTAATAGAGAAAAAGTAATATTAGAAAAAATATATCGGTTCTCATCTTTCCGAGAGCTGGATATAATTTGTGCATTTTATAATATCTTTCCTGCATCCTCTGTGAAGAGTGTGCAGGAATACAAAACTTTGAAATGTAACATGGTAGGTGTGAAAACAATATTTTGATTAAAATGAAAAGAATTATAAAGGTATTTTTCTTCGTAGGTTTTATATTACTGTCATCTTGCTCCGATAATACGATACAAGAAGTAGTACTGCCCGAAGAACCTGTGGCACCCGTTGATCCTGAACCAGGAGATAATAATACGTTACCTCTCTTAAGTGTAGTAGGTCGTTATCTCAAAAACACGAAAGGAGAGATTGTAAACCTACATGGATTTACACAGACTTACAGTCCTTTCTTCAACAACAATGCTTGGGGAAACTATGATGTGCAGGCCTGCTTGAGTTATAATAAACGTATGGTGGACGGGATTTTGAATGCGGGCTGGAAGTTTAATTTTGTTCGTTTGCACTTGGATCCTTATTGGAGTGATGACGCTTCTATGCCGTATGTGCGTTATGAGGGACATGAACGTTTCTCTGAAACGCGTTTCCGGAAATATTTGGATGAATTATTTGTGCCGATGGCGGAATTTTTCATTTCCAAAGGGATGTATGTAGTGATACGTCCGCCCGGCGTGTGTCCTAACAGGGAACCTGCGGACAAATATCAGGGGATAGAAGTAGGGGATACTTATCAGCAGTTCTTATTAAAAGTCTGGGATATCGTATCACAACACTCAAAGTTGAAGAACAATACCGGAATCATGTTTGAATTGGCTAATGAACCGGTCAATATAAAAGGGACGGACGGAAACTATGGAAGTACGGGGGATGCTTGCTTTGCTAACATGAAAATCTATTTTCAAGCTATTGTTGATAAAATACGAAGCCATTGCAATAACATTATTTGGGTTCCCGGACTTGCGTATCAGTCTTCCTATGCGGGATATGCCACTCATCGTATCGAAGGTGAAAATATAGGTTTTGCAGTTCACTGTTATCCGGGTTGGTACGGTAGTGATGCGGAGCAGGATAGCGGTGAAGAAATTGGCTCTTCTACAGGGGGAGGATACGAAGCTTTTCAGCGTGGATGGGATGCGCAGGTAGGACCAGTGGCTGCTTTTGCTCCTATCATGGTGACGGAGATAGACTGGGCGCCCAAGAAGTATGACGCTACTTGGGGGAAAAGTGTTACGGGTACAGCTGGTAGTGAAGGCTTTGGTGCTAACTTCAAGTATATAGCTGATAATTCGGGCAATGTTTCTTGGCTGTTTTTTACTACGAAGTCTCATGAACTGGCAGCATTTAAGGATGTACCGGGAGAACCGGGCAACTATACTTTTCTCAATGATCCTGAAGCATGCCCATGGGCTATGTATCATTGGTTCAAAGAGTATGCTGAAAGTATGGTAGTGAATGGAGAGTTAGAAACCTTGGAGCTGATGGGCCAGGAGGGAGAACTTCGCCTGCAAATGGGAGGTGCAAGTTATCTCAAAGTGAAAGCTACTTATTCGGACGGAACATCACGAATGGTGACGGCGGAGGCGGTTGTCAGCAGTTCGAATACGTCTGTATTAAAAGTAGAACGAGCCGGCAAATTGGTGGCTATGGCACCGGGTGAAGCTATAGTGAGCGTTTCTTATCAATCTACGACTGGTGTTAGTAAACAGTTATCACTGGAAGTTACGGTAATATCTCCTTTCTCTTTAACCACAGATGTATTCAACCCGTCTATTTGGGAGAATGGAACTTTTGATGAAGCTACCCGGACTTTGGTGACGGGGCAGTATGGTTTTGGTGGTTGGCAGTATACTGACGGACTTGATCTGTCAGGGTATAAGACACTGACTGTAGAGTTGGGTAACGATAATGAGAGTAATGTATCATTCCGCTTGTTTGATAAAACCAGTTATTGGACAAAGCCTGCTACTTATGATTTTGGTTCGTCACGAAAGGTTGTTATTGAGTTGAACCGGATGATCGATGAGAATGGCGTGAAGATTGATCCTTCACATCTTTATATAATCGGTTTTTGGTCTATGGGTGGCAAGCCGATTGTAATAGCTAATATTACTTTGGCGGATTGAGTATTATCTAATATTGATATTCAAATATCTAAAATTGTAAAGCGGTGATCAGATTCATGCCTTATTTTTGCAGATATGAATAGTTTGAAAAACTTTAAATAAAAGATATGATGAAGAAGATAATTGTATGGTTGGCTGTAATGATGTATACATTGTCCGGTTATGCACAAAATGCACCTTGGAATTTCCAGAGTAAAGTAGTCACGGATACTCTTTTCAGTAAAGTGTTAAATTCAAAGCGTGCTTATACCGTTTTTCTGCCAAAGAGTTTTGAACAAAATAAAGAGAAAAAATATCCGGTCCTGTATCTTTTGCATGGTATGTGGGAGACCAATCCTGTCTGGGCCGAGCGTGGACATGTAAAAGATGTGATGGATCGCCTTGTAGCCAGTGGAGAAGCATGTGAGATGATTATTGTTACTCCGAATGCCGGTGGCAATATACATATGGAATGGAACGGATATTTTGATATGCCTGGTTGGAAATATGAGACATTCTTTTATACGGAATTCTTGCCCTATATAGAGAAAAAATACAGGGTGATAGGCGATAGGCTGCATCGTGCCATTGCCGGCTTGTCGATGGGAGGTGGCGGAGCTACTAATTATGGCCAGCGCCATAGTGATATGTTTTGTGCAGTCTATGCGATGAGTGCTCTGATGTCTATTCCTGAGCAGGGAGCAGTATCTGCTGATGATCCGAATTCTAAAATAGCGATACTGACTCGTAGTGTTATTGAAAATAGCTGTGTGAAATATGTGACTGAGGCTGATGAGAACCGTAAGGCTGATTTACGTAATGTTGCCTGGTTTGTAGATTGTGGAGATGATGATTTCCTGCTTGATCGTAATATAGAGTTCTATCAAGCAATGCGTAATGCCGGTATACCTTGCCAGTTCAGGGTGCGCGATGGAGGACATGATTGGGAATATTGGCACTCGGCTCTTTATCAGTGTTTACCTTTCGTAACCCGGATATTTGGTAAGGAATGAATATACATATAAACAAACAATAATAGACAGATTATGAGAACATTTGTATTTACATGCTTGCTTCTTTTAGGCATGACGACATTTGCACAGGACGCGAATTTCCATATCTATCTGTGTTTGGGACAATCGAACATGGAAGGAAATGCAAAGGTAGAAGAACAGGATACAGTGGCAGTTGACAGTCGCTTTCAGGTATTAGCGGCTGTCGATTGTCCTAATTTGGGGAGGACCAAAGGGAATTGGTATAAGGCGGTTCCTCCTTTGGCTCGTTGCTATACGGGCTTGACCCCGGGAGATTATTTCGGCCGGGCTATGGTGGCTAATCTTCCATCTAATGTACGGGTAGGAATTATCAATGTTGCCGTAGGCGGTTGTAGGATAGAACTGTTTGACAAGGATAACTATCAATTCTATGTAGAAACTTCTCCGGACTGGCTGAAGAATATGGTAAAGGAATATGGCGGCAATCCTTATGCGCGTTTGGTTGAGATGGCAAAGCTTGCTCAAAAAGACGGAGTGATTAAAGGTATTCTGTTACATCAGGGAGAGTCGAATACAAATGATAAAGACTGGCCCTTAAAAGTAAAGGGAGTGTATGATAATCTTTTGAACGATTTAGGATTATCTGCCGCTAATGTGCCTTTGTTGGCGGGTGAGGTGGTACATGCAGATCAGAATGGCGTTTGTGCCAGCATGAATACAATCATCGACAGTTTGCCACAGGTGATTCCTACTGCACACGTGATATCTTCTGCCGGTTGTCCGGCTGCATTCGATAATCTTCATTTTACAGCTGAAGGATATCGGATGTTAGGAGCTCGCTATGCTGCTAAAATGCTTTCTATTTTAGGATATGGAGATTGGACGTCTGCTCAGAATATGAAGTTATGGTATAATCGTCCGGCACAAGATTGGTTGGAAGCTTTGCCATTAGGTAATTCCCGTTTGGGGGCTATGGTATTTGGCGGAACTGCCCGTGAAGAATTGCAACTCAATGAAGAGACGTTCTGGGCTGGTGGACCGTACAATAATAATAATCCTAAAGGGTTGCAGGTATTGCCTGAAATACGTCGCCTTATTTTTGAAGGCAAAACTTTGGAGGCGCAGAAACTCATTGATGAGAATTATATGACGCCTCAGCATGGTATGCGTTATTTGACGCTGGGGAGTCTTTTCCTGAATTTCCCCGGGCATGAAAATCCTTCTGAATATTATCGGGATCTGAATCTGGAGAATGCTACTGCTACAACACGTTATGAAGTGGATGGAGTGAAGTTTGTCCGTACGGCATTTGCCTCTTTGAGTGATGATGTGATTATTGTACGTATTCAGTCGGATAAGGCAAAGGCCTTGAATTTTGCCGTATCATACAGCAGTCCGCTGAAATCAGATGTACAAGTAAAGGGGAGCAAGTTGATTATCTCTTGTCAGGGAGCTGAACATGAAGGAATTCCTGCTGCTATGCGTGCCGAATGTCAAGTACAGGTGAAAACAGATGGTAAAGTGAGTAAGGAAGAAAGCGCGCTTGCTGTGAATGGGGCTACTGAAGCTACCTTGTACATTTCAGCAGCTACTAATTTTGTGAATTATCATGATGTCAGTGCGAACGAGTCAAAACGTGCAGCTACTTATTTGCAGAAAGCCACCCGCATTCCTTACGAACAGGCTTTGAAGAGTCATATCGCCTCTTATCGCAAGCAATATGACCGTGTGGCCCTGACTTTAGAAAGTACCGGAGTTTCCGCTTTGGAGACACCTGTCCGTGTGCAACGTTTTATGGAAGGGAATGATATGGCGATGGCAGCTTTGATGTTCCAATATGGTCGTTATCTGTTGATTTCTTCTTCGCAACCCGGTGGTCAGCCTGCCAATCTTCAAGGTATTTGGAATCATAGTCCATATGCTCCCTGGGATAGCAAATATACGATTAATATCAATGCGGAGATGAATTATTGGCCTGCTGAAGTAACCAATTTGAGTGAGACACATGAACCTCTTTTTGATATGGTGACTGACTTGGCAGTTACAGGCAGTGAGACTGCTAAAGTTCTTTATGATGCTAAAGGTTGGGTGGCACATCATAATACGGATATATGGCGAGCCTGCGGACCAGTGGATGCTGCATACTTCGGCATGTGGCCTAATGGAGGTGCCTGGCTGGCACAGCATCTGTGGCAGCATTACCTGTTTACCGGTGACAAAGAGTTTCTAAAGAAGTATTATCCGCTGTTGAAGGGAACTGCTGATTTTTATTTAAGTCATTTAGTGGAACATCCGAAGTATAAATGGATGGTTACAGTACCTTCCATGTCTCCTGAACATGGTTATCGGGGTTCACAAACAACGATTACGGCAGGTTGTACAATGGATAATCAGATTGCTTTTGATGCTTTGTACAATACACTTCAGGCCAGTCGTATTTTGGGTGGAGATAAGCAGTATGAGGATTCTTTGCAGGTAATGCTGAGTAAGTTGCCGCCAATGCAGATTGGGAAACATAACCAATTGCAGGAATGGTTAATCGATGCTGATAATCCGCTGGATGACCATCGGCATATTTCGCACTTGTATGGCTTATATCCCAGTAATCAGATTTCTCCGACTACAAATCCGGAGTTATTTCAAGCTGCCCGGAATACTTTGATACAGCGTGGAGATATGGCTACCGGTTGGAGCATTGGGTGGAAGATTAATTTCTGGGCGCGTATGTTGGATGGCAATCATGCTTATAAGATTATACAGAATATGCTTCATCTTTTGCCTAATGATAAAGTTCAGAAAGAATATCCTGAGGGACGTACTTATCCAAATTTATTTGATGCCCATCCACCTTTCCAGATCGATGGAAACTTTGGTTATACGGCAGGAGTTGCAGAGATGTTGTTGCAAAGCCATGATGGTGCAGTACACTTATTGCCTGCACTGCCTGAAGCATGGAAAAAAGGAAGTGTGAAAGGCCTTGTTGCCCGTGGTGGTTTTGTGGTGGATATGGAATGGGATGGCGTTCAACTGAAAAAGGCGAAGATACATTCTCGTTTGGGCGGGGTACTACGTATCCGTTCTTATGTTCCTTTAAAGGGAAAAGGAGTGAAAGTGGCAGACGGTGCTTGCCCGAATCCTCTTTATGCATCGGCAGTTATAAAAGAACCGGTAGTTTCAAAACTGATAAATCCTCAGGTGCCGGTCCTTTATCGTACTTACGAATATGACATTGTTACCCAGCCGGGAGAAGACTATTCGCTGGAGCGTAGTATGTAATGATATTAGCAGTCTATTAATTGTGACAAAACCTTGGAGTGATGAAACTTACGACTTTATTTGCGGTTAGTGTCAGCCTGATACTTTCCGGCTTTTGTTCACTTGGAGTTCAGGCTCATCCTGTTCAGGAAAACAGCAGTGGGGACCCGGTTCCTGCAGGAGCTTACTATACTGATAACTATCGGAATTTGTTTAATGAGTATTTAGGTATTTCTCAGCAACAAACCGACCGGAAAATGGAGCAAATCTGGAATCATTTCTTTGTGAATGAAAAAACAAAGGTTTACTATGAGAGTGATGACAATACTGCCTATATTTATGATACAGGGAATCAGGATGTACGTACAGAAGGAATGTCCTATGGAATGATGATATGTGTACAGTTGGATAAGCAGGCGGAATTCGATAAGTTATGGCGGTGGGCCAAGAAATACATGCTATATACTTCGGGCAAATGGTCGGGATATTATGCCTGGCACTGTACACCTCATGGCGTTAAAATAGGTAAGGAGCCGAGTTGCGCTTCTGATGGTGAAATTTATTTTATAACTTCTTTATTCTTCGCTTCTCACCGTTGGGGGAATGACGGGGTATATGACTATAATCAGGAAGCTCAGAAAATCTTGAAAGATGTTATGTCTAAAGATGGTTCCCAAGGCGTTTATAACCTGTTCAATACTGAGAGTAAACTCGTTACATTTGTACCGGAAAAGGTCTATTATAACTATACGGACCCTTCTTATAATCTGCCTGCTTTCTTTGAACTTTGGGCTTTGTGGTCTGACACTAATAAGGAATTCTGGAAGCAGACGCCTGATGCAGCTCGTCGCTTGTTGGCTGATGCATCGCATAAAAAGACGGGATTGTTTCCTGATTATTCTGCATTCGATGGCACTCCTTGGAAACCTAAGAATTGGGGGTATGATACAAGAAGATACCAGTTTGATGCCCTCCGTTGTGTTATGAATGTCGGTATGGATTATTATTGGTTTGGAAAAGATGCTGCTAACCAGACAGAGATGATAAGTCGATTGCTTAACTTTTTCAAGCAAGATAATTTTACGCACGAATATTTTAATGTGGATGGTTCAGCACCTGCTGGTAATTATTCAACAGGTATGATCGGTGCAAATGCTGTAGGATCCTTTGCTCTGAATGACAAGGATCTGGCGAAAGAATGTATACAGAAATTGTGGAATGAACCATTGCCTACGGGGAAATTCCGTTACTATAGCGGTATGGTATATATGATGTCTATGCTGCATGTCAGTGGAAACTTCCGGATTATCAAGTAGCTTGGTAAATGGAAAGTGTAAAAGTAGTATAAGCGTAATATATTGATATAATAGAGAAAGCCAGCTAATTGTTATGAATTAGTTGGCTTTCTTTTTGTTCTGTTTAGTTCTGTTGCTCAATCTTGTCACCGTCAGAAAAAGAAGACTTTTGCTGTTCTTCCATATAGGAGGTGGGTGGTACTCCGTATAATTCTTTAAAAGCGGTAGAAAAATATGCAATATTAGTAAAACCTGTAAGGCTAGCGACTTCAGTAATGTTATGATATTGGTTTGCTAATAATGATGCCGCTTGTTTCAGACGAACATTGCGTATTAAGTCGCGGGTTGACTGGTTAGTCAGCTCTTTTAGCTTACGGTGCAAATGTACGCGACTGATACCTACTTCAGTTGCTATCATTTCAACATTCAAGTCAGGATTACCGAGATTGTCATTAATAACTTTCATCACTTTATCAAGCAGCCTGTCGTCAGGTGATTGGACTTTTAGTTTCTTCAACTTCTGTTCTTGCATCTGACTACCGCTGAAACTATTGCGCAATACTTCTCTGCTCTTGATGAGGTTGATAGCCGTTTTTCTCAGTATTTCAATACTGAATGGTTTCACTATATATGCATCTGCTCCCATGTTTAAACCTTCCAGATTATCTTCCTCCCTTGATTTGGCCGTCAAGAGGATAATTGGTATATGGTTGATGGTTACGTTCTGCTTTATTTTTTTGCAAAGTGTCAATCCATCCATTTCAGGCATCATGATATCACTGATAATCAGATCAGGTTCTTTTTTTAGAATCATAGCAAGTGCTTCTTTTCCATTAGTACACTCGCTCATGTGGAAATCACTTGCCAATTCGCGACAGATGTATTTTCGTATTTCTTCATCATCTTCTACTACCAGGACACGATTCTTTGTTCTGGAACGTATTTTTTCGTCTTCTTCATCAACTGGAGAAGTGGGTAGGGCAGTTGTGATATGTACGGGAGAATTATTGTCAGTCGGGTTATTATCTATTTCTTCAGCGTTCAGATGTTCCTTGCCTAAAGGCAATCGTATAATAAAGCGGGAGCCTGGTTTCCCCTCATTGTTTTCTGCTTCTATTGTACCGTGATGTAATTCTATTAATGAACGACTTAGATGCAATCCGATACCAGTACCTACATTAGAGTTATTGTGGCTGTTACGGATTTGATAGAAACGCTCAAAAATTCTTCCTATCTCTGCGGGGTCAATTCCGATGCCGCTATCTTCTATTATTATTTCAAAATAATGCTGTAAAGGGCAGGGAGCATTCATATCTTTACCGGTACGGAGATAAATATTGATTTTTCCGTTTTCCGGTGTAAATTTGAATGCATTGGAAATAATGTTTAGGATAACTTTATCAAAATTCTTAGGATCTATCCATGCCTGTAAGTTTTCCATCTCTGTTTGAAAACAAAGAGTGATATGTTTGGCATTTGCCTGATATTCGAAGGTGTAGTATAAATCCCGGATGAAACCCACAATGTCAATCTCTTGAAATTTCAGTGACATTTGCCCTTTATCGATTTTTCGAATATCCATCAGCTGGTTAACCAGACGAAGAATACGTTCGGCATTCCTATAAATAGTATGATAGTTTTTTTGCCGTTCTCCATCTTTATCAGTAGAGATAAGCTTTTGCAGTGGGCTTATGATGAGAGACATCGGGGTACGTATCTCGTGGGATATATTGATGAAGAATTGTAATTTGGCTTCATTGATTTGCTCTGCGTGAATATGCTCTAATATCTCTTGGCGGGCACGGTAACGATGGCGTACTTGGATGACGATGATATAGATGATAGCTATCAGCAATATCCCATACATTAGTTTGGCCCATCCGGATGCATACCATGCCGGGTCAATGGTGATACGTATTTCTTTAATATCAGAATAAGAGTCATTATCTTTTGCTTTTATCTGGAATGTATAGTCACCCGGACTTAAGTTGCTGAATGATACTCGGTTGATTCCTTGTTGCAAACTAATCCAACTTGTATGGTTAATGCGATATATATAGGTAATTCGTTCCGGGCTGAAAAACTCCATGGCTGAAAATTCTATACTGAAAGAATTATCTTTGTGGGAAAGCTGGAAATGATCAGCATCCATTACTGCAGTAGTAACAATGTCTTTACCTCCTGATTCCATCCCTTTTTTCACCATTTTATCATGGATATAAAAGTCTGTGATCCGAATCTCAGGTTTTTTACTTGAGTTGGTTATTTCTGCTGGATTAAAATAGGTGATACCGTTTGTTCCTCCAAAAATAAGTTCGCTTTGATGGTATGCAAAGCTAGCTCCTTTGCTGAATTCATTGCCTTGCAGTCCGTCACTTGCATAGAAATTAATGAAACTTTGGTTTTTGGGGTTGAACCGACTGATTCCATAATTCGTACTGATCCAGAGATATCCATTCACATCTTCCTTGATTGCACATATATAATTGCTCGGCAAACCATCTTCTATTGTATATTCGCGAATATCAAGACTTTTGGGATTGAGGTGTTTTAATCCTTTAGATGTTCCTATCCAGATGCTTCCATCACTACCCTCGTGAAGGGCATAGATTACGTCTCCATATAATATTCTCCTGTTTCTCAAAGGAGAAATGAAATCCATGGTCTTTATGTCCACGCATCCCAAACCGTCATAAGTTCCTATGTACAGTTTGCCTTCACTAGTGTATAAGAGACTGTTTATCCATGAGTTATGTAGCATGTTTACTTTTGTCCAGTCGGTGCTATTATTGGCAAGCATTGGGCAACGGACTACTTTTCTGGTATTGATATCCATGTAAAATAAGCCACCTCCCATGGTTCCTATCCACAATGTCTTATTGTCATCTTCTGCAAAGCAATATATGTTCTCTGTCAGATTAGACGGCTGTTCCGATAGCTTCAGATATTCGCAACGACCGGTCTTGGGATCCAATCGTGTCATGCCGTGAAGGTAAGAGCCTATCCACAGATTGTAGTTGGAATCTTCGAAGATACTCATGATGGTTGCAGGAACAGAATGTGGATCATCTGTAGGGGTAAAGTGCGCTTTCAGCGTGTTGTCCGGAGCAATTGCATAAATTCCATCGTTGTCAGTACCTACCCAGAGTGTTCCGGTGTGATCCTTGTATACTGACATGACGCAGTTAGAACCGATTACATTATGTACGGAAGATTTATAGCCCATGTATTTGAATTCGTTTGTCGTGGCAGGTATAATCATAACTCCTTTCTGGAAAAAGCCTAACCATATATTTCCTATTTTGTCTTTCAGAATAGAATGCACTTTGGCTTTTTTCAGGTTAAATGTAGTGATATTAAAATTGGCTTCCTTTATCTTTTGTTCTTGAGTATCATATACTTTCATTCCCGAACCGTCTGTACCAATAAATATCTCATTCTGATCTCCGGGATATAAAATTTTGATAGGTAAATCTGGATTAGGAGTATCTGTAAAGGGAATAAACACATCTTTTTTGTCATCATATATAAATAACCCTTTCTTTAAGCTACTCATATAAAGATTACCCTGTTTGTCTTCACACATACTTGAAACAGTATTCTTGGCTATGTCTTTTTCGCCTGAATAATGTTTGGATTGGTTGTTTTTATCAAAACGAAAGATGCCATTATCTCCTGTCGCTATCCATAAATTCCCTTTTCTATCCTCATATGCATAAGTAATCAGATTACTGGAGATAAAGCGGCTTATTTGCCTGGCTTTTATACTGTCTCCCCTTGTTTCCAGTAAAAACATGCTATGTCCTGAGGTTCCTATTAATATTTCTCCATTATTGCGTTCAAGTATTGTTGCTATATTGGGGTCTATCGAAGCTCCACTGGAAAGGTACATCGGAATGGTGGTAAAACTAGCTGTTGCCCGATCATATATTTGTAGTCCATTCAGAGATCCTATGAAAAGGCGTCCTTGCTTGTCTTCATAGAGTGTACGTACGTAGTCGTTAAGTAGAGAGTGGGGATTACTTTTTTCATTTCTATAAACGGTGAATTTAGCACCGTCATATCGATTCAATCCATCCTCTGTTGCGATCCATATTATTCCGTCACGATCCTGGTATATTTTATTGAGCATACTGCTTGATAGGTCTTTATCAACCGTGAACATCTTTCCTTCTTGCCCATGAGATGTACTAGATAAGCATAAACTTAATAGGCATAAAATAAATGCAGTCTTCATAGTTATTAATTTTATGCTTGCAAATATACTTAATATCCGCTATATTTCCTTTTAAAATATGAACTTATATGTCGAATTTCTTATTCAGAGTTTGCGGGGCTTTTATGTTTTTACTAATTTTGAATTACGGTGTAAATGATGGATACCACGTCAATTGAAAAGTAACGAATGGGAAGATGAAGAAGAGAGAAACTAATGAGCAGATGGAGAGACAACAACCGTGTTATTATCCAAGGGAAGGTGCGAGTACTATTGTTGTTTTTATACATGGCATAGTGGAAGGACCGGATCAGTTTCTGGGTTTAATGAAACGAAGTTCCGAACTGGGTTTTGCTTCTTCTTCTTTGTTATTACCGGGACATGGCGGAACAGGGGAGGAGTTTGCACGCAGTAGCAGACAGCAGTGGCTGGAATATGTCAATGCGGAAATAGCTCGTTATAAGAAAAACTATAATTCGATTATTTTGGTTGGGCATTCTATGGGAAGTCTTTTATCGTTTCTTACTTATATGGAAAGTCCGGAGCAAATAATAGGCATAGTAGCTATAGATACCCCTTTATATGTGAGGGTTAAGGGTAGAGCTCTCAGAAATAATCTGAAGGTAGGCTTCTGCAAAGAAATTCCGGAAAGTGATCCTGCTCATGCTCTATTGGAGGCGAGTAGTGTAGCTCCTTGTTCCATACTCACTTATTTGAGTTGGGTACCGAGAATGATTGACTTGTTTTGTTTGATGAAGAAAACAAGAGAGGTACTACCACAGGTCTCTATTCCTACATTGGTCTTTCATGCAGATGATGATGAGTTGGTAAGTGCTTCCAGTGTGAAGTGCTTCGAGAGAACAATTCCGGAGAAGTACTTACAACTTGTTCACTTAAAAGAGTCAACTCATTTTTTTTATGGAAATGCGGACTGGGATTTGCTTTATTATACTTTTAGCCACTTTTTACAATCCTGTTAGAAGTTTTGCAAAAACTTCGACAGGCTCTCTTCCCGTGACAAACCTAATTTCTTTCTAAGCCTGTATCGTGCTGATTCCATACCCCGTTCCGATAGATTGAATAGTGGTGCAACTTCTTTGGTGATTAAATCCATACGGATATATGCGGCTAATTTTAATTCGCTGGATGTAAGATCGGGATAACGTTCTTTCAGGCGGCTGAGAAAGTTATTGTGTACGATGTTGAAGTTATTTTCCAACTTTTGCCAGTTATCTTCGTCTTCGATATTGGCATGTACTTTCTCCAGAAGTCTGTTCAATTTACGCAAGGCGTCTTTGGTCTGTTCTTTACGCAGATAGGCAGAAATTTTCTGGAGTTCATCTTGCATGAAAGTGAAAATTTCCTGCTTTTGAATTACATAGAACATGGAATTTGAGAGTTCCTGGCTCTTTAATAATAACTCTTGTTGAAGCTTGTTATTTTCCAGTTCAACTATCCTCTTTTCCTGTGCAAGAGCTTCCTCTTTTAGTTTGAATTCCCGTTTAAGGCTTTCTTCCTTCAGTTCATCCAGACGTTTTTGGTGTTGCTTGTTGAATCTCTGGTTCAATAGTTTATAGATTCCATATCCGAGTGCAACAAGGAGAAGTACGTACATGATGTAAGCATAAATACTTCTATACCAAGGTGGAAGAATTCTGAGATGAATTTCTTCTACTTCCGTCTGGTGGGTATGATGATTGTAGGCACGTATAAGGAAGGTATAATTTCCTTCTTTCAGTCCAGTATATTCTTTTATGCCTGAAGCGTTCAATGCCAGCATTTGTTCATCCAGCCCTTTTAGCTGAACGGAATAAGTGATTTTATCATAAGAATTAGTATTCGGATTCATTTCAAACCGATATGAAGCATCCGGCCGATATTTTCTTAGGATAGTCTGATGTTGTCTGTCAGTTGGAAAGCCATTGTAGAAATAAGAATCTATTTCTTCATTGCTGGAAGAGATTATTACTTTTTTAATCAGGAACTTGTAACTGTTAGAGAGGGATGACAATGAATCTGTAGTGATACGATAAAGACTGAAACCATCCAGAGTACTGATAATACAAGTAGCCGAGTCCACTCTGTTGATACTTTCGAAGGTACCCATCAGATTGTTTTGTAAACGGGTGGTACTGACAGAATCTGTTATATAACCATGCGGAGTAATATAATTGATTTTCAGTTTACCGGACTGCATATACCATACACAACTGTTTTCTTCATTGCTGACTACACGAAGATAATCTCTGTTACCTATACGCTGATTCCATTCTTCGGATAATTCGAATTCCTGCCTGATGGAGTTATAACGATAGATACCGGAATCTGTTGTGAAGTAAACACGGCCTTTGTCTTTAAACAGATTGGTCTGGTAAGAGTTATTCTGATTCGGATAATGCTGGCAGGATACTACTTTACTATATTCCGAATTCAACTTGATGGCACTCAGACCTGTTCCATGAAATATCCACCAAATATCATCAGATTCATCATATTCTACATAGCGTACCGAGAGATTAAAACCTTTTATTTTCCGTGTGGATATCCAGCGAGGTGCAGGCTCCGTGCCTTTGTTTTCTAATAAAACCAATCCGGTGTAGCTGCCTGCCAGCACTTTGGATTTATTTTCTCCGACCGGTGTAAAGTTCCAAAAGCCATTTTCACCCATCAGGGGGATGGCCGTTCCTTCCTCAATCATAAAGGCTCCATTATTGTGACCGCAGAACAGAGTTTTTCCAATGGCGGTCAGATTCCAGACTTGTCCATCGGCATTCTTTACGGGACGGAGAGCCAGGTGGCGGATGTCTTTGATAGGCCAGGGGCTATAATATAATCCCTGATTCGTTCCGAAATAGATGTATCCGTTATGAATAATTGACGCGTAGCCTACTCCGTAATTCTGGTTTCCGGTATAGAGGTTTGATAATGGGCTGTTGGTTTCCAGATAACTGATGCCATTGTCAAGTCCCAACCATATATTATCTCCTTCGGTCACGTTCAGACTCAGTACGGAATTATTTTGCAGGCCCGACCGAATATCATATTGCTCAATCTCTCCCGTAGGAATATCTGCAATAATCAGTCCGCTCTTAATCGTCCCGATATAAATCTTGTCATCCTTTATTTCTGCGCAATACAGCTGACTGGATTTGAGTAACGGATCATTTTGAGTGATGAGCGGAACTGTTGTTGAATTGTCATAGATATAAATGCCATGATATTCAGTTATCAGTAATAGCTTTTGATCCTGATAGGGGAGTATTTCGCTGATATGGTAGTTACTGATCTTTTCCGTACTTGCCAACGGTATAAATAACTGTCCGGTTTGCAGAAATACCCCCGCGTTTTCCTTGAACACATATAAATTTCCGTTTATATTGGCGGAGCAGAGCATACGTTCCTTACTTTGGATAACAGTAATTTCATCGTTCGTAAGTTTGAATATATGGTTGTAGGATACAAAGTAGATGCTATGATCTATGCAATAGATATCCCATACATCACTGAAATTGCGATACTTATCTTCCAGACTATCGGATAAGGAATGATAGTGCATAGCTCCCTTTTCGTCTGGCGAGAAATAACCAAAATTGTTGAATGCTCCTACATAGATACGTTCCTTGCCGTCATGGTAAGCCGTCCGGATAATCATGCCATTGCTGAACAGATGCCATGAGTAACCATCGAACTGTAGTAACCCTGAGTTGTTGGCTGCATAAATCCAGCCGTTGTTGTCACGGGTGATTGTCCAATTCTGCGTGCCCCCACCATACTCCATACGACTGATGTTATTGATATAAGGTAACCAGTTCTTTATGGAGTATGTATGAACGGAGAAGATGAGTAATAACAATGTCAGTGTGTATTTCATTTCAGCCTCTTTTGCTCCAAAAATATAAATTTATTCAATATGAGCTATCGGTTCATGGATATATCTTTCCATTTTCATTTTCTCTTTCCACTTCACCGTGATGTCCGGATTGATCTGTAACCGTGCATCTATCTTGCTGAAAATCACCGTATCTCCTTGCCACATTGCTTCCGAAGGCCAATCTGCATTGATGTATGAAAATGCTTTCACGACATCCGGATTACTCTCCACCGTATTGAACAGTTCCTTGTACCAGGTACTCCAGGCACGATTGGCCTGTTCCGGATTGGAAAGGCGTAACTCGGAAGCTACAACTCCTTTTTCCTGAAACATAGGAGTAGATTCTGCAATAAAGAGCGGCTTGCCATGTTTGCGAGCCAGGTCTATCATAGCCTGGCAACGCCCCTGGGCAAACTGGCTGTATGCAAACCAATCTACATATTCATCACCGGGGTAATATTGATAAAGTTCGTCCATACAGCTGTTGCCTCCGGTGGATTGCCAAACATAAGCTACATTGGATATGTTCAGTGAATCGAATAGGGTATGGATACGGCGAAAAGCTGTAATGTAAGCTTCCGGTTGATAGTGATTCCAGGCATGCCCGTCGAATTCATAGCCGATGCGCAGAAATACTCTTCGGGGGGCAATGTTTTGTATCCATTCTCCCAGGCGAATGATATAACTGTCATGTTCCCCGCTGGCTACTTTTTCTTCATGGTTTACTAATTCAAGACCGATGGCTACGTCGCAGCCTTTAAGCAGGGGAGATGCAAGTTGTGCGTCCGCAAAGCAATTACCTGCCCCCCAATTGGCATTCGATGTAAGCCCGTCAAGTCCCTGGTAAGTATATCCGTAAGATACATCTCCCGGACGGATGTTGGTATAGATGGTTATACCTGCCGGAGTTCCGAAGAAGTTAACATATCCTTCTTTCCCTTCTATACCGCCTATTGCTTCCATATCCTGACCGATGAAAACCAGGCACTTGCCGTCTTCCGGCTCGAACTTGGCATAGTTTACGGAAGACTTCTTGTTTGTACAAGCTATAGCACAAAGAACTATAGCGAGATAAAATAGCTTTTTCATATAGCAAATTAATAGAGTTTACAATAAAGGTTTGTATTCAAAGCTGTCAAAATAGGCCCATTTGCCCCGTCCTGATACATCCTGGCAGCACATACCGATGAAAGCTCCGGTAAAGGCGGCTTTGTATTCAAACTTGTTGCAAACGTAATCATCAGATATAATGGAAGCATCCAATGTACCCCCTATTTCCTGCCATGTATCCCCGTCGATGGAATAACTGAAGTTCAACTTTTCTCTCTGAACGGTTGCCCGTAGCCATACTTCTCCCTTTTCCAGCCGGATATATTCCGGTAACGGTTCACTCCAGCGATTATCATCATTGACGAATATATTCAGCACATAGCTGTTGAGAGATTCTTCCCACGACATGAAGAGATAGTAAAAGTGCCTTGTATTGTAGTAATAGGCCAGTCCTGCCATTTGCTGGAAAGTATCCGGTTGAAATTCCAGTCGGGTGGTAGCTGTAAAGTTGAAGTCTTGTTGTCGCCTAGCTATCATGCTTTGGTGATGGGTGGAACAAAGTGATTCCTTACCTTTAATACTCAGGAACCCACTCCGTTTCCTGAGTGATACCCAGGTTTCATCCATCGGTACACGGAGTGACTGGAAGTCGATAGGCATAGTCTCGTCTTCAAAATCACATCGTTCCGGTAAAGCCTCCCAACGGCAGACTGGTAAATCGGGAGCTTCAATTTGTACCTGCGGTTCATTACCTCCGCTTTTCAGATACAGCCAGTCATCTTCGTGCCACACTACTTCTTGCAGGCATGTTTCGCGCCCCAGGGTACATCTGCCACGGGTAGTTAATGGTCGCCCTGCAAGGTGAGTCAGATACCATCTGCCATCGGGAGTAGATACTACCGAGCCGTGACCTGCCTTTTGGAGATACAAATCCGGATTGTGAGCGGAAGTCAGTACCGGATTCGTAGGATGTACTTCGTAGGGACCAGTAATCTGCCGGGATCGTGCCAGAGTTACGGCATGATTATATTCCGTTCCGCCTTCGGCTGTTATCAGATAATACCAACCGTTGCGTTTGAAGAGTACGGGACCTTCCGTAACTCCCAATGCAGTGCCGGGGAAGATGTAATAAACCTCTCCGATAAGCCGGTGCTCCCGGTAAGAATATTCCTGCAAGACAATTCCACCGAAGAATTTTCCTTTCCGGTGATCTACAAGCAGATTGGGAACCCAGGCGCGTCCGTCCTCGTCATGGAACAACGAAGGATCAAAACCGCTACTGTTCAGATAGATGGGATCGGACCATTCACCGTCTATCTCGGTTGCCGTCACAAGATAGTTGTGTGTATCTTTCCATCTGCCGTCGAAGCGCTTGACATCTGTGTAGACCAGATAAAACGTTCCGTCCTTGTAGGTCAGATTGGGTGCCCAAACTCCGCAGGAGTCGGGATTTCCTTTCATATTGAGTTGAGATACACGGGTGAGTGGTCGGGTTAGTAAATGCCAGTGAACCAAGTCACGGGAGTGATGTATCTGTACACCCGGAAACCAGTCAAAAGTGGAGGTGGCTATGTAGAAATCATCTCCTACGCGGCAGATAGACGGATCCGGATTAAATCCGGTCAGAATAGGGTTTGTAATCATATTCATAGTGCTAAGTTGTTTTTATGAGTTCTTTTTCCAGTTCTTCCATGTTGCGTCCCTTTGTTTCGGGGTAGAGCAGACTGACGGAGATCAGGCAGAATACCATGATGATAGCATAAATCATAAAGGTATTGCCTGCACCCAGATGTTCTATCTCGACCGGGAACAAGGTGGTGACGGCGAAACTGATAATTCCGTTGAAGACACCTGCAAGCGATATACCCAATCCTTTTACATGATACGGGAATATCTCAGACAGCAATATCCAGGTAATCGGACCTAGTGAAATAGAGAAGCCGACTATCATGCAGAGCAATCCGATCAGGATAATGACGGGGGACCCCGACATATAAAACGTGGCAGATACAGTCAGTAGTGAGGCTATCATGATACACGAACCGATAATCAGCAGAGGTTTTCGTCCGAGCCGGTCAATCAATGTCATGGATGCGAGGGTCATAACCACCATACATATCCCGATAAGGTTGGATTGCAGGAAAGAGCTGTCGGGGGTGAAACCCGCCATGTCGAACACCTTGGGTGCATAGAATAATACCGCATTGATTCCGCATGCCATCTGGAAGAAGGCGACACTGAAAGCAATAAACAGTATCAGCCGCATCGGGCGTTTAAACAATCTGCGTCCCTGTTCCTGATAGGAGAGGGCAGTCTTTTCCTTGTCTTTCCGTTGGCTCCGGTTTTCGGTCCATACCGGACTTTCCGGTACAAATGTCAATCCGATTAGGTAGATAATCGGGAACAAAGTACCCAATCCGAGCATCCAGCGCCATTTCAGTTCCGGACTGTCGAACCAGCCATTCACCAACGTATTGGAAGCGTAAGCCACCAGATAACCTACTCCGATGTTCAGTTGATTGAACGATACGAGAAAGCCCCGCTTATCGGAAGGTGCAAGTTCCGCAATGTACATGGGGACTACCAGCAGTGAGATTCCTATACCCAGTCCACCGATGAAGCGGCTTATCAGAAAAAACAGATACGTCTGACTGAGTGCACTGCCCAATGTACAGAAGCAAAAGAGCAGTGCTGCCAGAATGAGTGATTTCTTTCGTCCGATTCTTTCGCTGACATTTCCGGCAAAGAAGTTACCGATGAAGGTTGCCAGCATGGTGATGCTTACAGCCAGCCCTTCCTGAAAGGAGCCGGATTGCAGACCGAAAAAGTCGCCGAAATACATGCTTGCTCCCGATACATTGGCCGATATGCCCAGCAGCAGACCACCTATCGAGACGATGAAGCAGGTGATGTACAGATATGCATTGTTTCTTTTATCCATTGATTGATTTATTCAGGGTAAATAATTACAGTGTGTTTATTGGGGCAGTTTACTCCAATCCAATTCCGCAGCATGTATATAGCCATTGCCCGAAACTTTCTCTTTCCAGTGGTTGCTTACATATTCACTTTGCTGAATACGTGAGTCGCATTGCTGGAAGGTTACATTTACTATCCACATCGGTTGAGAGAGCCATTCTACATTGATGTAAGAGAAAGCTTTAACCACATCGCTGTTTTCTTCGATAACACTGAAGAATTTGGTGAACCACTCATCCCATATCTTCCGGGCTATCTCAGGCTTTTTGATATCCGCATCGAAGTAAGTCTGTCCCTTCTGGAAGACGGGAGTCGATTCGGCTATGAATACCGGTTTGCCTTTCATCCGGGCAAATTCGATCATTACCTGATCCGGCTGCCCGAAATAAGAGTAGGCACACCAGTCCACATATTCATCTCCCGGATACCATTTCTGCATATCGGATAGGGGAGTACCATCTCCTTTGGATTGCCATACATAAGCTACGTTGTGGATGCCTGCCGCATCAAAATGATCTTTGATGTGTTTGTAGGCGGGGATATACGTTTCGGGTACATAATGATTCCAGTCTGTACCGTCGAATTCATAGCCGATACGCAGAAAGACGGGACGGGGAGCAAGCTTCTTGAACCATTCACCTATTATATCCAGCTTCCGGTCGTATTTGCCGGATGCTATGTCCGTTTCATTTCCCACAATGGCAAGCCCTACGGCGATCATTGAGTTATTGAAACGTTCCGATTGAGGGTATAAGTTGGCACAACAATCACCTGAACCCCAATTGTCGATATCATAAAGACCGGATACTTTATCGGTGTCGCTACCGCCCAGTCCCAAGTAAACGGTTATTCCTGCCGGAGTCTGGAAATGATCGCAATAGCCTTCATTGTACTGTTCCAGTCCGCCTACTGCTCCTAAATCCTGGCCGATGAAGACAAAGCATTTACCGTCTTCAGGTTCGTATTTGGAGAGTTCCCGTCCGTTAGGTTCCGGGGCGGGGGTATCATGCTCTTTATTCTCACATCCGATGCAGGAGGTGAAAAGGAGGGGAAGTATGATATACTTTAATATTGATTTCATGATTGATATGAGTTTATAGTTTCATTGTACTTAGTTACGAGCTACAAGCTACAAGTGCCTTTCGGAATATAGCGCAGCTACTTGTAGCTTGTAGCCGGTAGCTCGTAACTTTTCCGAGAGGAGGGATTGCAAATCTGCCTGTATTTGTGAGCGGCTCGTCCCAGCCTGCTAGGACACACCGTCCCATCCTGCTAGGATGCACTGTCTTAACCTCCTAGGACGAGCCGCTCACAAATGCAGGGACGAGGTTAGCGATAGAAGAACAGGGGAGGTTTTGTACCCGGGCGGAGGACGACTTTTTATCCCGGTATAGGGATAGCCTCCTATCCCGGGTACGGGATATTTTCCGGCCTTTGATAGTACCAGTCCTTCGGTAACCGCATCTCCATTCTTTCATCACTAAATTATCACTTAGTTCAGTAGGGTTATGAGTTAAATGATAACCCCAATATTAAGTAAATAGAGTATCTCAATTCCCCTCCTCCGTCGGAGGTTGCTCTCCCCCGATAACGGGGGAGCCGGAGGGGGTGGGTGCCCAAAGGGCAGGGTGGTAGGTAAAGCAAAAAATACCTATGAACCATATAAATAAGGAATTATTTTCTCACCTACCACCTCCCCCTTCGGGTACTCCTCCTCCCAAGAGGAGGAGAATTAAGATAGTATTACTTGACCATTTAGTTCCTTTCTAATACATTCGGATTCTTCTCTGTTTCACTGTGAGGAATGGGTAGATAGTAATTGTTTTCATTGAATACCCGTTCCTCAATGGTTACTATTTTATAGTTATTATTGTTTCCGTCAAACTCAACCGTCATTCCCTTGATGGGTGCCCGTAGAGTCGCTGCTTCTTTCCAGCGACGCAAGTCGAAGAAGCGGTGTTCTTCCAGACACAACTCTACGCGGCGCTCATTGTGAATACGGATACGCATCTCGTCCTTGGATAAACCTTCCGGTAATCCCGGCTGGCCTGCACGATCGCGAACCTCGTTGATAGCATCATATACACTCTTATCCGGTGCAGCCAATGCCTCATTCTGCGCTTCGGCATAGTTTAGTAACACTTCTGCATAGCGGAAATAAGGCCAGTTGTTATCCTGTGCAAAGGCTCCGGTGTATAAGTCGGCAGATGCTCCGTCATATTCCTGCATCATTTTGCGAAGTCCATACCCGCAGCGTGCGCGGTAATCGTTGGGCAGGCAGTTACCGCTCCAATCCGGGTTTTGCAGATGGCGATGCATGAGCAACTGACTTCCTTCCCAGTAACTTCCATGATAAAGCAAAGTCTGATAGAAACGTTTGTCACGGTTAGCGTATGGGTCCTGTGGATTGTAAATAGATGTAGGATCGGTTATCAATTTACCGTCTGTGGTTTCATAAGCATCAGCTAAGTTCTGGGTGGGATATAAACCGTTCCAGGAACCGCGGTCGGCATCGGCAGGGTCAAGACTCCATTGCATGTGGATGTTGTGCGTAATTTCCGGGAACTGGAAGCGGCGCTCAAAGATGATCTCCGTGTTGGCATTCGATTTATCGAAGAATAAAGAACCGTAGGCATATTCACCGTTGCGGTAAAGATGATACACTCCCAGAGTCATGACAGCTTGTGCGGCTTTGGCAGCATCTTCCCAACGCTCTTTAGAGTTGGAGGCATTGTTGAGCGGGCTGGCAAGATAGAGCAGAGCACGAGCTTTCAGCGCCAGGAAGGCACCACGGGTGGCACGCCCTTTCATGGCGTAGGAAACGGTTGGGTCGAGATCTTCCGCATAGTTATCGCTCTCGGTGGCAATGAAGTTTATCAATCCTTCGAAATCGGTGGCCGGTACCAGCAGATTGTCTTCCAGTTGCTGAGCTTCCGTAATCAACGGTGCCCGTCCGAATGTCCTGGCAAGGTCGAAGTAACAGAATGCCCGCAGGAAACGTGCTTCCGCTTCGTAATATTTCTTTTCGGTCGGTGTCAGCACCACGTCTTTGGTGTCCGGAACGGCGGCAATTATCAGGTTACATTTGCGGATAATGCTATAATTACTCTTCCAGATTTCATCGATGAACGGAGTGCTTTGCGCTGTGATCTGTCCCGTATTAAACTGATTTACATTTGCATCGAACTTGCCGTCGAAGTCGTCGGCGCCGGCATCGAAGTTACCGCCGAAAGCGGCAGCCCAGTCCTGATCCCATCCCTGTGTATTACGGTTGAAGCCGCATACCAGTGTACCGTACGTATTGGCTACGAATTGATCGATAAGCTTTTTGTCCTGCCAAATCAAGTCGTCGGAGACAAATGTCGTAGGCTTGATGTCCAGCATATCAGTACAGGAAGTCATGCTGATAGCGGCAAGTAGTATGAATAAGGGTTTAAATATTTCTTTCATGATATTGTCTGTTTAAAATTGAATACTGATACCTGCGTTAAATGATTTCATTTGCGGATAAGACCAACCTTGTGAGTTTACATTTTCGGGGTCTATCTGAGGAACATCGGTAATGGTGAAGAGATTCTGTCCGCTGACGTACACACGTACATTCTCTAAACGGAGGTTGCTCAACCATTTGCGCGGGAAGTTGTAACCTACTTCAATGTTTTTCAGTCTGAAATAAGACGCATCATACAGATAGGTCTGCACGGGCGGGAAATCCGTATTCGGGAAGTTGTGCGTGGACTGCTCCAGACGCGGATAACGTGTGCCGGGATTGTTCTCGCTCCATGCTTCTTTTACCCAGAATTGAGGCAGATTGCCATCATTGAAGTAAGGCATTACTACGCCACCATTCAGATAAACCTGCGCATGGGCTGCTCCCTGGAAGAGGAAACTGAGGTCGAAATTCTTCCATGCCAGGCTTCCGTTGATACCGTATACGATTTCCGGTACGTTGCCGTATCCCAGATAAGTCATATCACCGGCATTTACCACTTCGTCACCGTTTACGTTTACATATTTGATATCACCGGGGCGGGTCACATAGTCGCTTCCTGCCACTTCCTGTTTGGCATACGCATCTATTTCCTGTTGGTTCTGGAAGATGCCGTCTGTCTTATAACCGTAGTAGCTGTAGATGGGACGTCCGGTTTTTCTCAGGTACTCGGAGGTTCCTGCGGCCTCAGCCATTTCCAATATCTTGTTGCGGGCATAAGTGAAGTTTCCGCCTATGGAGTAACGGACTTTACCGATGTGATGATTGAACGTCAGGTTGGCATCGATACCTTTATTCTCCACCTTGCCGATATTTTCAAGCGGGAGTTCTCCACCGAACGACCAGGGCACTTCGGCTCCTCGCTGTGCAAGGATGTCGGAACGGGTTTCTTTAAAGAAATCTAAAGACAGGTTGAACATATCAAACAAACCTGCATCTATCGCGATATTCATCTTCTTGGAAGTTTCCCAGGTTGCCAGTGCATTGGCTATGGGGCCGGGAACCAAACCTTTGGTAACCAATTCTCCGAATACGTAGTCGCCAAGGTTATTCGCCAGTCCGCCATTGTGCGAACCGCGTGAAGCGTACAAGTCGAAGCGGCTGTAATACGGGAAGGCTACACCACCGGTATTGTCGTTACCCAATGTACCATAGGACCCTCTGATCTTCAGGAAGTTTATCTTATTTTTCAAAGGTTCGAAGAACTTCTCTTCCGAAACCACCCAGCCGATAGATGCGGATGCAAATGTTCCCCAACGTTTGTCGGGAGCAAAGTTTTCGGAAGCGTCCCGGCGGATATTCGCTTCAAACAGGTATCTACCGCCATAATTATAGTTGATTCTACCCACATAGCTGAGGCGTGCCGACTCTCTGTCATATCCACCCAATTGCTGTCCGGTACTGTTACCGGCACTGATCTGATCCATTACGTCCGAGTCGAATGAGTTGCGGGATACCCATACGTTGTGGTATTTTTCTTTGCGTCCCAATGCCATCAACAGGGCTGAAACGGTATGGTTGCCGAAAGAACGGTCGTAGGTAAGATGTCCCTGCCACTCTATGTATTCGTTGTCATTCTGATTCTGATAGAGTGAGGCGCTGCCCCGTGGCTGCAAGTTGTAGTTGTTGTCTTGGTTGCGTACATACAGGTAAGGGGAGAGTGACCAGGTCTTCTGGGCATAATTGTTTTTATCGTATGAGAAGACACCCTTTATTTTCAGTCCTTGGGTTACAAATGGAAGGTCCTGAGTCAGTTCGAGGCGGGTTAACAGACTGTTGTTTCGTGAATCACTGTATCCCGCGTCTTTGCTGGTTTGCGCCATGATGTTCGGGTGAGTGGCATCGGGTACTGTGTAAAGGCCATTGTCATACTTGGCAAGTAGCACAGGAGTATTACGGATCAGCTGCTGGAAGACATTGGTACTGCTCTGCGGGCTTCCATGACGGTATTCCACACGACCGGATGCATCTACCGAGAGCTGAGTGGTAGAAGTGATCTTTACGTCAATATTGCTTCTTAAAGAGTAGCGTTCGTAGTTCAGATTGTCCCACAAACCATCCTGATGTACATATCCGAAGCTGGTAAAGAACTTGATGTTATCGCGTCCGCCATCCACGGTAATGTTGTGCTGATGCTGCACTGCATTCTTTGACAGCATTTCTTTGTACCAGTCGGTATTCGGATAGCGTTCGCGATCAGAGCCGTCGGCGAATTTTCTGATTTCCTCGTCTGTATAGATTGTATTGCCCATGTATATGTTCTTCATCCGGGCATAGTCGGTAGAATTGGCAAATTCCGGCAGACTTGTAGGCTTCTGTATTGATACGTTACCCGAGTACTTTACGTGGACTTTTCCGGTATTGCCTCGTTTGGTGGTGACCAGTATAACCCCGTTGGCACCGCGCATACCGAAGATAGCGGCAGAGGCGGCATCTTTCAATACGTTCAGCGATTCTATTTCATTGGGATCTATGCGGGCAAAGTCTTCTGCCTGGCGTTCGATGCCGTCGATGATATAGGTAGGTGAAGTTCCCCCCTGGAAAGTGGCAACACCGCGGATATAGATTTGTGAGCCGTCCAGTCCCGGTTCTCCGGTGGTTTGTTTGGCTATCAGTCCGGGAATCTGTCCGATAAGTGCGTTGGAGGTATTTGCCGATTGGGCTTTCAGGATCTCGTCGCTTTTCACGGAAGCTACGGCACCTGTCAGATTTACTTTCTTCTGGACGCCATATCCCACTACTACTACTTCATCCAGTTTCATGTTGTCTTCACTCATAACTACACGCATATCTTTGGCTGCGGCAAGTGTTACGGTGCGATATCCTATATAAGATATCTTCAGCATGTTTCCTATGCGGGCTTCGAGCGAGAATTTACCGTCTATATCGGAGATGGTACCTTTTTGTGTCTTCTGGTCCTGTATGGATACACCAATCAGCGGCTCTCCGTTTTCATCAATAACCAGACCTTGAATAAGACTCTCTTGTGCGTATCCGCTTGCCGTTATAAGAAGAAATAGTATCCATGCAAGAGGCCGCAGTGTGATAAGTGGCAGTCTTTTCTTCATAATATTAAAAGATTTAATCGTTAATAATAGTGTTTTCATGCAATACAGGGAATAAGGAATATCCGAAATTAGCGCGCGTTGTAGTCCGTCCATCCTTTGGCCTGTTTGGCTGATACAAAAGTAGAGGGTGGGAGGAGTAAAAGCAAGCGAATCACTACTCTTTACATACTTTTGCCGGAGGTAAATTATACGTTTGAAATACGTTTGCTGATTGCTAATATACTGGTAAATAACTGTGTATGTAAGCATGGACTTTGTTCGTGTATAAAAATAGCCTTCCTGTTTTCATAGAATCAGCCGAATATAAAAAAGAGGGGAAGCGTTGGCTTCTCCTCTTAAAGATAGGTTTGTGAAGTATGTGATTACCTTCTTTCATTCAGCATTTTCGGTGTCGGGCATTCATGGTTGTCGATAGGAAGCTTCACTTGTTTCAAATCGTCCAATTCATGTATCGGTCTTTCCACTTCGTAAGGGGCACGCATACCCGAAAATTCCTGGAAATATAGCAGGCAGGCATCTTTCCACCATACGGCATCACGTGCCTGTATCTTCAGGCGTGACTGTACATCCTTGAAACGTTCCGTATCGATATAGTTCTCAGCCAGATCCCATTTTTTCTGAAAGCTTCTTACCTGCTGTACACCATGATCGTAGCGATAGCAAAGCTCGTCCCATAAAGTACGTCCGCTTTGCATGGTGTGTTGCCAAGGGGCATGATGGAACCATAAGAGATACTCATCCGGACAAGTACGGATGTCATCGTAAAGGCGGCAGAGTGAATCGGGATATTGGGCTGTAGCATTGCTACCCGTATGACTGCGGTCGAAACCTATCCCCTGTTTGTCTGCTTTATGATAGTAAGACGGCATCCAGTCGGGGCGTGCACCGGGCACGTCGCACCAAGGTTCCGGGCCGTAATGGTGTCCCCATGCAAAGAGATGATGCAGCCCGAGTGGCATCATATAGTCTACCACAGCCTCGCGGCTTTCCATCATCATGTTATGTATTTCATAGGCAATGGGTGCATGTTTGGGATTACTTGCATCGAAGAAAGTCTGTTTCAGCCATTCTTCTGCGATTGTTCCCGATGTCAGGGAAGGATTCCAGGCCATGCGCCCGAAAGCGTACCAGTTGGCTTGGGCGAAAGGATGGCCGCACCAGTTTGTATCCGTACCTATATTGGCAACACCTGCTATGGCTTTCAGTGAAGACAGCTTCACAAAGTCGAAGAACTCTTCCCACATCGGGGCAAGATAGGCAAGGTGATTGGAGAAGCCCAGATATTCTTGTGTAATCTGGAATTCGACCATCTGCGGAGTCCGGGGCATAGCGCCGAATAGAGGACTATATGGTTCGCGAGGCTGGAAGTCGACCGGACCGTTCTTTATCTGTACGATGACATTGTCGCGGAATTGTCCATCCAAAGGCTGGAATTCCAGATAAGCTTGCTTAGCGCGGTCTGCATCCGTTGGGCTGTAGACGAAAGCGCGCCACATGACAATACCTTTATAGGGCTTCAATGCATCTGCCAGCATATTGGCACCTTCGGCATGTGTACGGTTGAAGTCGCACGGGCCGGGCTGTCCTTCGGAATTGGCTTTCACCAGGAAGCCACCGAAGTCGGGGATGGTGCGATAGATCTCTTTGGCTTTCTGCTTCCACCAGGCGATGACATCTTTGTCCAAAGGATCGGCTGTGGAAAGCCCGCCCAGTTGCATGGGGGAGGCAAAGTTGATAGAGAGATATACCTTGATGCCATAAGGACGGAATATGTCTGCCAGAGCCTTTACCTTTTCCAGATATTCAGCGGAAAGGATTTTAGAGGAAGCATTTACATTGTTCAGTACCGTTGCGTTGATTCCGATGGAGGCATTGGCACGAGCGTATGCTTCGTATCTGTCGGAGAGTGTGCCGGGCAGTTCTTCCCAGTTCCAGAGAGATTTGCCGGCATAACCGCGCTCGATGCTGCGGTCGAGGTTGTCCCAATGATTGAGAATACGCAGGTCATAGGCAGGATTCTCCGTTATTTCCTGGTCTGTTTCCGAAGGCTTTCCAAAGTTCTGCATTTCTTGCAGACGGATCAGGTGATAGGCAGCATAAAGCAAACCCGTTTCGCTGGGAGAAGTGACGGTAAGTTTTCCATTTACCTGTCGTATGCGGAAGCCTTCAGAAGATAGCTGTTTGTCTTTCTTCAGTACAAGTGTAACGGGGAGCCCTTTCCATGCCTGTTTCAGTTCACGGACAGCTATGTTTAGTGTCGGAGACTGGCGAGGCGCTGTAATCTGTGTGTGGGCATCTGTCGATTGCCGGAGCCACAAGCGGCTGCCGTCTTCCGCGGATACGGGTCCGAGTAAACAAGATAATAATAAGGATAAAGAGAGCAGTTTTTTCATAAACAAAAAGTATTGGTTGGTTTATTCATCGGCGGGGTAGCGTACTCCCCATTCGCGGCGTAAGTCATCCATCATGCGCATGATGCGCAGGGTTTCGGCGTGAGGCATATAGGGAGATTCGAGCCACCTGTTCCTCAGAGCTTCCATGGATGCATATACTTGGTATTCGTATCCGGTGATTTGTGGCGGACAGTTGTAGACAACTGCCGTCTTATAATCTTCTGTTACCACCCTGATTCGTTGCGGATTGTTGATATTTTCAATGATCAGATGCCCTTTGTCACCGGAAATGATGCCTTGGCGGTCGGTCATACTCAGCATACTGCTGTGCAGTACAGCGATTTTCCCATCCTTGAATGTAAGAGTTATACTATTCTGTGCATCGACTCCGGTATCGGTCTTTACGCAGGTAGAGGTGACACGCTCTACGTCCGTCCCGAAAACCATGGAAGCAAAGTTCAGTGCATACACTCCCAGGTCGAGCAGAGCCCCGCCTGCCAGTGCCGGTTGGCGGAGGCGCTCACGGTTGCCGATTGGGTAACCCAGATTGGCAGACAGCGTCATGGGGCGTCCGATGATTCCACCGTTTACAAGGTCATTGATGGTTTGCGATAGAGGCATATAACGTGTCCAGATAGCTTCGGTGATGAAGAGCTCCTTTTCTTTGGCAAGATTCAGCAGTTCTTCCGCCTGACGGGCATTGGCGGTGAATGCCTTTTCGCATAAAACCGCTTTGCCTTTCAGCAGACTCATACGTGCATGTTCAAAATGGTGAGAATGGGGAGTGGCAATATATACCAACTCCACCTCTTCATCATCCAGCATTTCTTCATAAGAACCGTAGGCACGGGTGAAACCCCACCGGTCGGCAAAGTCACAGGCAGTCTGCAACTGGCGGGAAGCGACTGCATAAGCTTCTACTCCCTCCATTCCTTCGAGGGTGATTGCCATCTTTTCGGCAATCCACCCGGTACCTATAATACCTATTTTGACAGTATCCATACTCTATCGGGCAAAGGTTAATCCAGTCCTTCAATGGTGATAATCTTCCCTTCGGCGTCGTATTCCAGTTCGCATACTTTCAGGCTGCGCAACCAGGTGCGTCCGCCGGAAGGCACACTGTCGTGATGGAACAGATACCATTTGCCCCGGTATTCCACAATGGAGTGGTGGGTAGTCCAGCCTACCACCGGAGTCAGGATTACTCCCTGATAAGTGAAAGGACCGTAAGGGTTGTCGCCGATGGCGTAGCACAGGCGGTGGGTATCACCGGTAGAGTAGGAGAAGTAATACTTTCCGTTATACTTGTGCATCCAGCTTGCTTCGAAGAAACGACGTTCGTTGTCTCCGGCTGTCAGCGGTTGCCCGTTTTCGTCCAGGATCACTACGGCTTTAGGTTCTTCGGCAAATTGCAGCATATCCGCACTGAGTTTGGCAACGCGTCCGGGGATGGACGGCTCGTTGTCTGCGGGGAAAGTAGCTCCACTTTCCAGAGCTTTGTTGTCGCGATAGCGTTGCAACTGTCCGCCCCACAGACCACCGAAGTACATGTAGTAGTTACCGTCTCCATCATTCAGAACGGCAGGGTCCATGCTGTAACTTCCGCGCATTGGGTCGGGTTGGGGAATGAACGGACCTTCGGGACGGTCGCTGATGGCAACACCGATACGGAAGATATCATTCTGGTCTTTCAGGGGGAAATACATATAATATTTGCCGTCTTTCTCAGCTACGTCGCAATCCCAGAGTTGGCGTCCTGCCCAGGGAATATCTTCGGTGGTGAGTACCAGGCCATGGTCTACGATTTCACCTTTCATGGGGTCATCGGTAGAGAAGACGTGGTAGTCTTTCATATTGAAATGGTCACCGTTGTCATTTTCGGGGATACCGCTTTCCCAGTCGTGGGAAGGGTAGATGTAAAGGCGGTCGTTGAACACATGCACGGCAGGGTCTGCCATATAATCTCCGGGTACCAGGTATCTTTTTTCTTTCTTCATGACTCTATAATTTTAAAGGTTAATATTCTTAATTTGTTTCATCTTATCGAGAAAATAGTTTCAGCTTGAAGAAGCTATAATTTTGCGATCCTCCAAATGGCTATGTGGCGATCCACCCAATAGGTATGTGGCGATCTACCAAAAATGAGTGTTCTCTCTGTTGATCTTTGCCTCTAATAGCCTCCTGTAGCATAAATGCCGACCATGGTTCCAGTAAAACCTCCGGCTGTCTGCGTGCTTATCAGGTCGGCGGAGACGGGGTCGCCTACTTGCGTCCAGTTACCTTTAGGACTGGTGGAGTAGCTGAAGGTATAGTTTACTGCATTATCTCCTTCTACTTTCAGATATACTTTTCCATCTGTCCGGGTTAGCGGGCTGTTTGCCTGGCTGCACAGTCTGCCATGGCTGTATGTTTCCAGAAGCATGACAGGTTTGCCGTCTTGGTCCAATGTCTTTCCGAAGCGAATATAGCAATTATCATCATGGAAACAGATGATACCCGCGAAATCCTTCGGCTGTTGTGGCACGAAGTCCAAGCCGGTCTGAGCTGTGAATGTCCAATTGTTAATCCAGCGGCCGATGGCGGCAGGCTGACGTTTTTGGTTAAGATCAGTGCTGCTGGCGGTCATTTCCAACTGCCCTTTGCTGTTTATATCATAGCAGGGCACCAGTGGAGTGCGGATGAAAAATGCTTCTTTAGCCAGTCCGTTTGCTGTCCATAGTGGGGCAGGACCGTAGGAGCGGTCGGCGGTATAAGTGATGACGTCACCCTCAGGAAGAATAATGGGTTGATTCTCTTTCCAGGTCACCGGGAGCATGAAAGTCTCGCGTCCCATCACATCGTGACCGTTGCGGTAGGGGCGGACGCCGAGGAAGACGGCATACCAGTCGCCATCGGGAGTTTCCACCAGATCGGCATGACCGACGCAGGTAACCGGGTTGGGACGGTCGCCCGGCAAGCCGCGTTGCGTCAGTATCGGATTGATGGCACAAGGTTTGAAAGGGCCGAACGGAGACGCAGAGGTGAAGATCACTTCCGAGTGGTTGGGGCCTGTTCCACCTTCGGCAGCCATCAGGTAGTATGTGCCGTTGATGTGGTAGAGGTGTGGACCTTCTATCCAGCTGGGATGCTGGGTTTTGTCTACGCCCCCGTCAATAATCATCTTCTGTTTTCCTACGGTACAACCGTTTTTCCAGTCAAATTCGCGTATCCAGATAGCGCGGTGACCGTCATATTCGGGCTTTCCTGCCGGACCGTCATTGTTCACAATGTATGCTTTCCCGTCTTCGTCGAAGAGAAATCCGGGGTCGATGCCGCCCACTTCGGGCAGGAAAGTGGGATCACTCCAGTTTCCTTTCTTCGGATCATCCGTGGTGACGAAGAAGTTGCCGCCACCGTCTACGGCTGTAGTGATCAGATAGAACAGTCCGTTGTGAGGATTGTATTTGATGTCCGGAGCATAGATACCGCCACTGATGCGCAGGCCGTCGTACATAGGCAACTGTGAGGGGCGGTTGAGGACGTAGCCCAGTTGTTCCCAGTTCGTCAGATCTGTGCTGTGCCAGATGGGTACGCCGGGGTAGAAGGCGAAAGAGGAGTTGACCATATAATAGTCGTTTCCTACGCGGCAGATGCTCGGGTCGGGGTAACAACCCGGTAACACGGGATTCAATGTGCCCGGTGTGGTAACCTGATCAGTTGCTTTATCAGTATCCTTGGGAGCTACCGTATATGTGAACTCATCGAACACGGCCTTTTTAGGTTCCAGAATTTCTTTCAGGAAGGGCTTAGGCTGATAGTTACGGTCGAAGAGTAGGGGATATTCCCGCCTTCCCGGTACGGGCCAGTCATTCTTCCAGGAGTCGCCATCCGATACTCCCCAGGCGGTTACGCGTGTAATGACGTCCGAGTGCTTTATGAAAAGTTCCATGAACGATTTCATACGTGCATTCCACAGATTGGAAACACTATCCGGCAGAGCTTCGGGATAGGGATTTAAGGCTTTCTCAAAGGCTACTTTGTCGGCAATATTTGCTCCGCGGTTTATGGTTGGCAAAGCACTCATGTCCCATTCCGTTATCATCACTTTAGCGCCTGTGGAGGCAAAGGCGAGAAGGCTGGTTTCATATTCACCTATGCTGGGGTAATCCAATCCCATGTGTCCCTGCATACCTATGGCATCTATGCGCAATCCTTTTTCTTTGAGTGAATTGACCATACGCACCACTGCGTCTCGGCGTCCCGGTTCGTGCATACCGTAGTCGTTATAGTAGAGTTCCGCTTCCGGGTCTGCCTCATGTGCATATTGGAAAGCCAGCGGGATATATTCTTCTCCCAGTATCTCGTAGAACTTGCTTTTGCGGTAGCTTCCGTCTCCTTCGATGGCTTCGTTTACTACGTCCCAGCCTTTAATGCGACCTTTGTATCGGCCCACGATAGTATGAATATGGCTTTTCAGTCGCTCTTTCAGGACTTCGGGTGAAACATTTTTTCCTTCGGCGTCTACGCAGAACCAAGGTGAGAGCTGGGAATGCCACACCAGGCAATGCCCGATGATGAACATTCCGTTATCCTCGCCGAACTTAACGAATTCGTCTGCCAGGCTAAAGTCATATCTGTCTTCTTCCGGGTGTATCACTTCACTCTTCATGCAGTTTTCGGCCACAATGGAGTTGAAGTGGCGGCGCACTACATCGACTGCGCTGGTGTCGCGCCCCGCAGCCTGTTCGGAATTAATGGCGACACCGACAAGGAATTTATCACCGAGAATGTTTGTTAGAGTCGGGTCTGCCGCAACAGGTTTGTCACTATTACAAGACATTAATGCGGCAGCACAAACTGATAATGCTAAATACTTTAATTTCATGCTATAATTGGTATGATTTGGTTGCTGAAGGGATTTACTCTTAATTTTCGGGTTATGAATGAATTCACCACAGATTACACAGATTGACACAGATTCTATTTTACTGATTATTAGATTAATAAATCTGTGTGAATCTGTGTAATCTGTGGTGAGTCTTATTCATTACTATACCATTATGAATAAATCCCATCAGCCTTTACACTTAATAATCTTCTTTACTTCTGCGTTCCGTCAGTTCAGCCTGCATCTCTTCATTATACTTCTTTGTAATAGGATAGAAGTACAGCGCTATGACGCCGATGAAGAACGTAACAGCCGGAATAATACTGGATGAAAGCACGATACCATGAATAGCAGATTCGCTTTGTGCGATCCCTGCGCCCGATACATAACCGAAACCGGAGAGTAGGAAACCCAATATAGCGCCGCCAATACCCAATCCGGCTTTCAGTGCAAATACCACACCTGCGAACACGAAACCCGTTGCACGGCGGTGATTGATATATTCCGAATGATCTGCCACGTCAGCAATCATAGCCCAAAGCAACGGAACGGTGGGAGCGTATGCCAAACTCTTGAGGAAGTTCAGGACGAACATCGTCTCTACATCCGTCTCATTCGGGAAATAGAAGAAGGCGGTGAACACTGCCGTTAGAGCCAAACAAACGATAAATACCGATTTCTTTCCGAAACGGTTGGCCAAGAAACCGGACAGGAAGATAACGCCGAAGAACTGTACCACTGCTCCCAGCATATTAAACACACCGAACCCCACTTCATAAGCACTTTCAGGACTGCTGACAATAAGACCGAAAGCATTCAGTATCGTATAGCCCACCGAATCACTGGCCTGTGTAGCCACCAATCCCAGCTTATCGAGGAAGGCAAATAATGCGCCCGAATCCACATAATTCTCAAAGTAGTAGTTCATAGCGCTTCCCCACATGGCAAGGGTCGTGAAAAGGAAGAGTGTCAGGATGAACATAGCCCGCCAGGGAATATTCTTGAATACATCCTTGATGTCTTTCCGGGTATCAGTTTTCTGATTTGCCGGCGGTGTGATACGTTCGCGGCTGGAGAAGAAAGTAATAACCAGGAACACGAAACCGATGACTGCGAATAAGGAAATAGTGCACAGCCAACCGTGCCCCTTATCACCGCTTTCACCTGCGAACTTGCTTACCAACGGGAGCGTCAAGCCCTGTACCACAAACTGCGCAATGGTAGCGGCAACGAAACGGATAGACGTAATGCTTGTACGTTCCTTGATGTCACTTGACATTACACCACCCAACGATGCGTACGGTGTATTGTTGAACGAGTAAAGCGTCATCAACAAGGTATAAGAGATTGTAGCGTACACCGCTACCAAACCTTTATCCTCGATGCCGGGATTGTAGAATGCCAGCACATAGAACACCATGAACGGCAATGCGGTCCAGAGTACCCATGGGCGGTATTTGCCCCATTTGGTTTGTGTCCGGTCGGACAATATACCTACGGTAGGGTCTACAAAAGCGTCCACAATGCGGGCAATCAGCATCACTGATCCTGCAATGGCGCCTTCCAGACCGAAGACATCGGTATAAAACTTGGTTTGATAAATCATCATCATCTGGAACACGAGGTTCGCAGAGCAATCTCCTAAACTATAGCCAATCTTCTCGGCCATAGACACTTTTTGACTTAGTGCGTTCATAGTGCTGTATTATTCAGTTTATTAGTTATCTGTCATTTGTTATCTGTCTCCAGCGCACTTTCTGCTGCGCGTTGTCCCAGGGTTTTCTTATCCAATGGATGTATATCGTTCCATTCGCCCAGGTCACTGTTGTGGATGAGTCGGGTGTTCCGGTTGGTTTCAGCTACTTTGGCTTGTTCTTTGCGCATCTCAGCCCAGGCCTGCCGACCGCTGACGTCATCTCGGGACAGGAAGTCTGCCAGTTCTACAATGTAGAAAGGTAATTCCGGGTTGCCGAATGTGCTGCGCCAATCAGCAATCATAGCTGTCAGTAGTGCGGCGTATTCATTGCGGCGGTCTACATTGGACTCTCCCTGATACCAGAGTACACCACGGATGCCATAGTTTTGTAACGGAGCAATCATGGCATTGTACAGGCATACCGGTTTGTAACAGAAGAACATCATTCCCGGAGCCGGAGGCATGGAAGCACCTAATCTGTATTTCCATTCTCCTTGCAGGCTTACTTCTTCATTTCCGCAAACAATTTTATAAGGCTTCTCCTTTACAAAGTGCGGATAACCGTTATTGCTGATGAGGCGTATGGTTACTGTATTCTTTCCTGCTTTCAACACACCTGCCGGAATGGTATAGATGCGTGGAGGATACTGGTAGGAAACAGTACCTACGAATGTACCGTTCACATAGACGGAGTCTGCATCTACGATGCAACCTAAACGCAAGGTCGCTTCTTTTCCGTTCCAGTCTTGCGGTACTTTCACTTCCTTGCGGAACCAGTGCGAACCGTTTATCGGATTCAAACCGTTGGTTCCCCAGTCGGTAGAGAATAAATCAACGGTCTTCCAGTCTTTATCATTGTAGTTGGCGGCATACCAAGGTGTTGCTTCGTGCAGTCCTGCATCTCCCCGGTATAGGGAAGTGTTCCAGCGATAGAAGCTCAAACCTTCTGTCTGTTTAATGCTTTTCAGATAAGCATCATCCTCATATTGCCGTTTATCATTAATATACTTCGGAAATTCTTTCAGTCCTTCTTCGCTTATCCATGCCTCAACGGGAGTTCCGCCCCAACTGGAGTTTATCAGTCCGACGGGTATGTTGTTCTTTTCATACATGGCTTTGGCAAAGAAATAGCCCAGAGCGGAGAAGTTCATGACGTTTTCCTGCGTCAGTGGTTTCCAGGCAACGTAATCCGGCAAGTCCGTTTGCGGTGCATGGAAGTTGAAGATATTGGGTACTTTCAGTTGCCGTATATTCGTGTTCTCGTAAGCGGAGATTTCATCACGGAACATATCCGTAACCCGACTGACGGGCAGTTCCATATTGGATTGACCGGAGCATAGCCATACATCTCCCACCAGAATATCTTTCAGTTCGATGTCATTTACTTGAAGGATGTAAGGCCCGCCGGGTTTCATGGCAGGCAGGGTGAGGGACCATTGGCCGTTTTCATCTGCTGTGGCTGTGTAAGTAGCTTTTAGTTTCCCACCTTTTACACCTGTAGGGGTGGCGTTCTTCAGGAACTTTACCTGTACGCTTTCTCCAGCATCTGCCGTACCCCATACCTTAATGGGTTGTTCGCGTTGTAGTACCATTCCGTCAGAAATCAAGGCAGGTAACTTTACCTTTGCGTTTACCATGGAAGTAGCGCAAAGGCAAAGTAACACTGCCAGACTCAACCTAACTTTATTAAAACTAACCTGATTCATATCTAATTTATCTTTTTATTCATTACTTAGCTACTACCTACTTATACTCATACAACTTCACATGAAGTATCTGGAAATCTCCCACTGAGATACGCACATGGCGCCCCTGATGGTCTTGATCACCATTCAGACGGCGGATATAAGAGAGCGTACCGTCCTCGTTTACCTTCACTTCATCTACGGAACCGATGCCGCATCGTGCCCCTTTCCACATCACCTTATCACTTATCACTCCATCACCCTTTCCTCCTGCCTGGGCAAATCCGTCTTCGCCCAACGCCCGGACTTTGGCCTGATTTTCTGTAGCTTTCTCAAACTCGATAACGATACCGCTACCTGCTACGATATACTCATTGGGTGCCAGTCTTAATAATACACCTCCACCTTCGGGCCATACACTGCCATCGGTGGCACGCGCATCCCAGGGAAGAGTAAAGAAATGGCGACAGGTTATCTTCAGATCATCCTGATAAATGATACGTTCTTTATTTTCCTGATCGAAGAGTAATCCTTTCATTGCGTCTTTACCCTGATACTTAGCGAGCAGAGGCATGAACTCTTTCAGCGTACGATAGCTTTTCACCAACGGAGAGTTGGGGGAGTCGGAACCTCCTTCGATGGAGAACGGGCTGATACCGATGGCATCATGTTCACCAAAGATATAGAAAGCTCTTACTCCATTATTGTCTGTCAGTTTGATTTCGGGGATAAACAACGGGTTGTTGTGTAATTTATATTTAGCTACCCAGTCTGTAAAGCCATTGTCGTACAGGTCGGGAGCAAGAAGGTCGATGTTGGGCGCTCCGCAATGCCATATATCAATAAGGTGTGCCAGCGGACCGGCAGAAGGATATTCTCCCGGTTTCCGGTTGCGGCTGTTCATGGCAGCGTTCACGTATAGTGGAATATTGTAGATAGACCGGGCGCTTTGTGCCATTCTTTCCACATAGCGGGCGTAGTGCCAGGCCATAAATAATTCATCGGTGTAAATATCGGCTCCGAATACTTCTTGCCAGGTGCCTTGCTTCTTGCTACCTTGGCTTTCCCATTTCTCAAGCATTTGGGGGTGGAGCGTTTTCTTATTTTTCTGCAAGTAACTCATTAATTCAGCGGGCACCGGTGCATTGAACAGTGCGTTGGCCTCTTTAGAATAGTCTCTCGCATCTTCCAGCATACCTATCTCATTTTCTATCTGTATCATGATGACGGTACCTTCCTCTTTATCAATGGCTGCGACGTGTCCCATCCATTGAGAAAAAGCGCGGTTGTCGGCTTGGAATACATTTTCAGAGAATGCGCTGGCTATTTCGAGTGGTTTTCCTTTTTGTGTATAAGCGCGCGGGTATTTCTTATAGTTTTCTTTGAACCAGAGGGGAGCGTAGCAACTCATGGAGTTTTTCCAGACACCGAACCAAAGAAAGATTACTTTCAGATCGTTCTGCCGGGCTTGACGGATGACTTTATCTGTGAGGGTGAAGTCGAATTGTCCTTCCTGCGGTTCTATCAAATCCCAGTATGCGGGAACGAGTACTGTATTCAGTCCCATCCGTTGCAGCTTCGGGAAGATACGTTCGATATCTTCTGTGCATGCTGCCGATGAATTTCCTAATTCACCGCCTAAAATAAGAAATGGTTTGCCGTCTACTACTAATTGAGTAGCGGTGCCTTGTTTCTGTAATGTACTCTTTTGAGCATTTACATACCCAACTGTCATTACACTCAAAACTAAAATTAAAATCCAATTCTTCATCGTTTGTCTCTGGTATTGATTTGAGATGTTTTCCATTGCAACAAAGATAGTGAGCTATAATTTAGAAAGCTTTTCGCAGTGTTGCAGAAAACTTCATTTCGGTTACATCATTCCTCAATGATGTTACATAATTTTTTGTTTATCGTACATTTCCCTGTTTCAGGGGGTAAAATAGGTGTTTTTACCGTATTTGGGAATAGTTTGGTAAATGGTTTGATGAATGGAATCCGGTAAGGCCGGAGCCTTACCGGATTTCCTGTCTTCACACTTTATTCAGCCGGAGTTTCTTCTCCTTCTGTTTCATACGCATTCTTCCAGTCGTCACCGCTGAAATCTGCACTGATATCTTTTCCGGCAATACCATCGCATACGCCTTTATAGGCATGTTTGCGTTCATAGTTTGCGTCGAAAAGGTTCGGTGCATCGCCTGACAGCCAATATTCATGTTCTGCGGCATTATCGCTCAGCGTCCAGATGGTAATACCTGACTGCTGAGATTCAGGAACGTTTGCTTTGTATGATTCAAAGATCATCTGATAAACGTTGGCCTGAGTTGCCAGTTGTTCGGCAGAGGGGCTGGATGTTCCTAATGCTACATCCAATTCTGTTACGCGAACCAGTTTTCCGGTGGCAGCCATTGTCTTGAACATGGCATCTATTTGTTCTCTTGTGATACTGGAAGCAGTCACGTGCATCTGGGTTCCTATACCGTCAACGGTTTGTCCATTGTCTTCGATGTAATTTACGAAGTCTATCAAAGCTGCAAGCTTACTTGGGTTTGTCTCCAGATTGTAATCATTAACATAGAGCTTAACGTCGGCAGCTGTATACTTGCGTGCATATTCAAATGCTTTCACGGCATATTCCTTACCGATGTAGTATCCCCAATAGAAGTGATCGTTTGCCCAGTTCAGGTTCAGACCGTTTTCTTCGTCTTCTACCGGTGCAGTGTCCGGCGCGTCCTCACCATTACTCATGAAGTTACCGTCTATGCCACGCCATTGATTGTTGTCCGCAATAGGTTCGTTGATGACATCCCATTCTTTTACGCGTTCCATTCCCTGATGTTGCAGCATACCTTTAATCCATGCTTCCATTGCACCCAGTAAAGCGGCTTTTTTCTCTTCAGGAGTCTTCAGTTTGTAACTTATGCCACCGGCACGGGTTGATGCACGTAAAGTCTGGGCTGTTGCAGTTTCTTTCTTTTCACCGAATTTGAAATTGTCAATGTAGTAAGTTCCGGCAACTTTTCCGTAGTTGATGCAGAGGCGAGCTATACCTTCATTCTTACAAACAAATTCGCCTTCAATAGGTATCCACTGATCAACGGCTGTTGCAGCACTTACGTATCCTTCACCGCTACCGCCATTGGCGTCTTGTACCTGGAGTGTGAAGTCGGGATTGATGACGGTTGCCTTTACCATAGCAGAGTACATGTAGGTCTTTCCAACGGTTAATGTCTCTGGGAATGAGTGAGCGGTCTGAGCACTCCAGGAATCTCCATCGGAAGGATTGACCATCACCATGCAGTAATCACTGTTGTAACCTTGTCCCTTTTCTGAGATAGTACGGGTAGAGCCATTTCCCCAACCGAACCATGAGCCGAGAGTTCCGTCTTCAAACTTTCCGTCGTCTATGATATTGATCATCTTTTCCTCTATCTTCTTTCCGAACTTGAAATCATCCACCCATACCGTGCTTCCCGGTGTTCCGCCGAATTGGATGCCCACACGCTCGATGTCCTTAGTGTCGCTCTCTGCATAGGTAAATTCGCCTATGCAGCGGATCCACTCGGAAGGTGCCGTAAATGTATCTTTGTAGATGCCATCATAAGAAGAGTTCTGACCTATGAACTGAACGGCTATGTTCTGATCCGATTTCACCCAGAATGAGTAAGCGTACGTTACTCCTGTTTCGAGCATTCCGGTAGGCCAGAACAGCTGGCAGTCATAGTTCGCATTTGATTCGCTGGTCATGGTGAAGCGAATGGCGTAGTCACTGTCATGGCCCGGCTGCTCTACGGCATAGTTGTATTTGCCCCATAACCCTGTCCATCCATTTGCATTGCCTCCTTCAAATCCGTAGTTGCCGACAATATTCTCGCATACATCATCATCACCTACCTCAACGACAACTTCCGGTGCGATCAGTGATTTCAAGTATGTCTGTTTTTGCTGAGTATGCCAGAGGAAGTTATGCCCATATATCTGGATGTCGGCCGGAACCAGGTTCAGGAATGCGTCGATTGTTGTGAAATTCAATTCACCGTTCGCTTTCACTACAGCCGAATGTTTCATGGCGTTTCCGGTTGTAAACATCTGGAAGTTAGCATCGGCTATGGTTCTGTATGCCGCATCGTTGATGTATAGGTCGGCTCCTAAGCCAAGTCCTACATTCATGTTAGGAGCATATTGTGCCACATACGATTTTATGTAGTCATAATTTGCTATCTTTTCCTTTAATGCAAGGGGAATGTCGGAGGCTGTGATACTTCCGTCGGAGTTTTTCCATTCCATTATCTGGTCGTCGCAACTACTCCATGTCAGTGCGCAAGCCATCAGTGGAAGAATAATTCTATTTAGTTTCATAATTCTTAATGTTTAATGGGTTTCTACTGAGTTTATTCCGTAGTTTCTTCATCTTCAGGATAATCGGAGATTGTGACAGTCTTGTAAGGTACTACACGCCAGTTGTCCAGATAGATACGGCTTGAGAAAGCTGTGGATGTGATGCTTACATCTTGGTAAGTAAAGTCTGTATTGACAAATCCCATACCGAAGTTTCTGTAAGTGGCGGCATTGCGGTCTTCTACCACATTTTGGAATACCGGGCTTTCTTTATCTTCTATCATGGTGGCGTATTTGTTGAACTGGCTAAACGGAATAGTTACAGTTTGCCAACCTGTGGTTGAGAATGGAACGATAGCACCTTCCTGAATCCAGGGAACATAGAATGCCACCTGATTGGAAGCACCATCATCGTCGGAACCTATACCTCCAAAATTGAAGTTGTTGAATAAGCTTATTTGCAGATGTCCTGTGCCGCTCCATGCTTCGGGCACATAAACGTCGAATTGCAATGCTACTTCGGTCAGTGGGGTAGTTGCCGGTATATAAGAATACATACGGCTCCAATCATCTGCTGCATCGTCATTGCCGGCTGTCCAACATTCGGATACACGCGGTTTGCCGGATATAACTCCTGCTTTTAATAAACGTTCGGGAACAATCTGAACGCATTTGCCACGTCCGCTATCATAAGGATCTTCTACAAGGTCGTCAGCATTTATCATCGAACCGGTTTCGCTCCAGCTCCAGAAGCCTTGGCTGCCATTGCCATCGAAATCAAGTATCATACAGTCTGCAAAGTTGAAGTAAGCCGGAGTGGCTGCCTGTCCGTTGGCGCCTTCCGAATAGATGGAACCGCTTCCTGAATAGTTTTCCGGCATGATGAATGAATACCATTCACCGTCTTCATCACTTTCAATGTCGGCTGTGATTTCTATTCCGCCGGGCAGGGTTACTTTGGTGGTTTCCTGTAGGCCAGTACCGTATACGGTTACTTTCTCCTTGTCCTTAGGTAAAGTATTGCTGATGCCTGTTATGGTAGGAGATGCTGCACGGATGATGAAGGGGTGCTCCAGCGTGGCGTCATCTTTTACAAAGCGGATCTTATTGCGGTCTGCCTCTTCAGCGTCTTCAACGGGGGTATTGCTGTTGATCTGAATCAACATGGAGTGGTCGGTTACGTAGGCGCGGTTAAAGTAAGTCTCATATCCGTTGATGTAGACTTTCTTCATGCCATAGAGTCCGCTACCTTCTACACGGATCAACTGTCCGAGGCGTGCGAAAGTAACCGGTCGGTCGGGTACAGACGATTCATAATCTTCCAGATAGATCTGGTCAACCACAATCTTTGTGCTTTGGTATTTGCTGTCAAAGTATTTATCCTCCTCATTGCATGAGGTGAGGCCTGCGGCCAGGCATGACAAGCATAATATCCATATATATTTTAAGCTTTTCATATCTTCTATAGTTTGTTAATCATTGAACAAATCATTTTCTGTGACTTCTTTTGCACCGAATTCGTAAGCTACCGGGTCGTTATTCAGAAGCGGATTACGTCCGCGGTCTACATCCGAGATAGGCAGTGTCAGATTGGCCGATGTAGCGGTTGAAACTCCGGTTCCGTCAGAAGTCTTTGCATACTGGCAGGCTTCTGTTTCATCCCATTCGTAACCGGCATTACGCTCCTGGCTGTTGAGGTAGTTCACCACTTCCTGTTGCTGGTAATAGGAACGGCGCAGCAGATCGTACCAGTACTGTCCTTCCAGAGCAAGCTCGATGCGGCGTTCGTAATGGATATCTGAATATGTGATGGTTGTCAGGGACGGCATACCGGCACGTTTGCGCACCGCATTGAAGGCGTCACAAGCTGCTTGTTCGCTGGTCGAAGCATTATTTCCAAGAATTGCTTCGGCAAGATTCAGATATACTTCTGCCAGACGCATCATGTAGGTATTCATGCCACTGCTTTGTGCATAGCTTTGGCCATTGTCGTCAATTTTACCTATCACGTATTTCTTGAAGTTACATTTGTTGTCATAACCGGTTTCGGTGACGTTATACGTGTACCCTCCGTTCTTGGTGTTGAGATCCGGATAATATTCACCTACGGTGGCGATAGTGTAATGGCGGCGGGTACGGTCTTGAGGGTCGTAAGCGCGTACAAGGTCATAAGAGGCATAGGTGGCATTACCCCAGTTCTGTTCGCTTACCATAGTAGACCAGCCAAAATAGGTTGATATGGAATTATTGCATCCCCAACCGATGGCATCCGTGCTACCCTGCAACCACTGCAACTGGAAGATGGCTTCACTGTTGTTGTTGCATGTGCTTGGTGCGAAGAGGTCTCCATAGTTGTCGAGAAGTGAATACGGGCCTTCTTCGATCACCTTCGTGGCGGCTTTGCGCGCCATATCCAGATAGTACGTGTTGCGCGAACCGCGGTTGAAATCAGTAGCTATATTACTGCCGTTGTATTCGCCTTCAGTAGTCAAACCTGCCATAGAGAGATACATACGCGACAGAATAGCGTAAGCACTGTAACAAGTGACGCGACCTACATCAGATGCTGTCTTGCTGAGGTTGACTGCTGCATATTCGAGGTCGCGGATAGCGAATTCTATCACATCCACACCACGGTTGGCAGGAACCACAGAGTTATTTACTTGTTCTGCCGTATTTTCATAGATGATACCTTTGTTCCATAAAGAGCCGATGTACCAGTATGCCAGTCCGCGCATGAAGCGTGCTTCGGCATAAGCTTGTACTTTGGCTTTTTCACTGACTTGCGGACCGGAATAATCCTTAATATTGTTGATGGCGTAGTTGGATTGTGCCACTACGGAGTAGAAAGACCCCCAGGCATCTTCAAGTCCCGGGCTCAATGCTGTTTCCGTAAAGTTAGTATAAGGATAGATATAGTCTGACCAACGGGCGGTGATGTTGTTTGCACGTCCGTCTCCCATGCTATAGTAGGCTTTATCATTAAAACTGTTCCACACATAGTTATAAAGCGGTGCGGTAGCTGCTTCCAGAGCCTCGTCAGTGTCGAAGAAGGTCTCTTGGTTGGCACTGGTGGTATTATCGTGTGTCAAGAAGTCCTCGCAGGAACTCAATGCCAATGAACCGGCCAATGTTGCTATGATTAATATCTTATTTTTCATACGTATAATTCTTTTTAAAGGATTTAGAAGGATATGTTTAATCCGAATGTGTAGATGCGTGGCGAAGGATAACGCCCGTAGTCCACACCTGTCATTAATGCATCTCCATAGATGGCACCTACTTCAGGGTCGAGGCCTTTGTATTTGCTCCAGGTGTATACATTCTGTATGTTGGCATAGATTCTCGCGTTATTGAGGAAAATCTTGTTTATCCATTTCTTGGGGAATGTATAGCCGATGGAAATATTCTGGAGGCGGATGTAAGAAGCGTCTTCTACAAGCATATCGCTGATACGGGTGAAGTTATTGTTAGCATCCGATTCCTGCAAAGCCGGCAATGTAGTGGCAGAGCCGTTTACTACATGGAGGTTACGATAGTCGTCATCCGGACCGTTGGGGTCTATCAAACCTATCTGTGCATAGTTCAGCGAAGATTTGAGTATGTTACCGTTGGAGCGGGGATCTTCAATACGGTAGCGGGTCAGATTCAAAGCCTTGTTGCCGTAAGACCCCGAGAAGAATATTGTCAGATCGAATCCTTTGTAAGAGAATGTATTACCGATACCGTAAGTGAACTTTGGTTCCGGGTTTCCGATGTAGGTACAGTCTTCGTTGTTGATGACCCCGTCACCGTTGCGGTCCTCATAGATATAGTCGCCTATCCACGTACTGTTCTTGGCAATTGTATTACCTTCGGGTATGGCTACTTGCTTCACGTTGCCATCGGCATCTTTGTAGTAGAAATCCGTCGGTTCATCGAAACGTCCGATTACTTTGTAGCCCCAGAATTGTCCGATAGGCTGTCCTACGGTCGTTTTGGTTACGATGTAGCTTGCGGAACTGGGTTGATAACTCTTTTCAATGGAAGAATTGTCCGTATCGAGTTCCAGTACTTTGTTACGGTTGAGTGAGAATACGAGGTTGGATGTCCATTGGAAATCCTTGTTTGTGATGTTAGTCGTATTCACGGTAAGCTCGATACCTTTGTTCTCAAGAGAACCTACATTACCCCAAGGATTGGAAGCGGCACCTTGTCCACTTGAACCGAGATAGGCGGGCAAGGGGAGTTGCAGCAACAGATTTTTAGTCTTCTTATAATATACATCGGCGATTACTTCGATACGGTTCTGGAATAAACCGAGGTCGATACCTACGTTATAAGAATGAGTGGTTTCCCATGTCAGGTCAGGGTTGGCGGTATTGCCTGTCAGTACACCGGTTCCCCAGGGAGTGGTTTTGTAAGAGAGCAGTGCCATATAAGCATAGTCGCTAACGTTCTGGTTACCCGTGGCACCCCAACCTGCGCGGAGTTTCAGGTTGTTGATAATTGCGTTGTTGCGCAGGAATGATTCCTGTGACGCACGCCATGCAAGAGCCACTGCCGGAAACCAACCCCACTTATTGCCTTTGGCGAATTTGGAGGAACCGTCCCGACGAATGGTAGCGGTCAGCAGGTAGCGTTCGTCAAAAGAGTAGAAGGCACGTCCGAAGAAGGAAGCGATGGAATTCACCACGCGTGAACCGGTGGTAGTGGAAGTGGTGACATCACCTGCACTCAGGTCGGGAGTTGTATTACTCAGGAATCCTGTGGCTGTACCTACTTGTGTCTCCCAGTTGGAGTGTGACATTTCCTGACCTACCATTACGTTGATGTTATGTTTTTCTGCAAACGTATTATTATAAGTAAGGATATTGCGCCATGACCAGTATTTGGTGTTGGTCTTGGTCCAACGTGAGGTACGTGTGTCGCTTGTTTTGATACCGAACTGGTAGTCTGGCTGATAATAATAATAGTTATTGAAGTTCCAGTCAGCTGATAATTCCGTCTTGAAAGTCAATCCTTTCAGTAGGTTTGCTTCCAGATAGGTATTGAAACGGAAGTTGGTTTTACGGTTATTGTTGGTGCGTATGGAAGCAAGTCCTACGGGATTTTCAGGCATCCACACATCGTCCGGACCGTCGAAGGAACCATCGGGAGATGTAACGGCGACCGTAGGTTGCTGTATCAGTGCGCTCATAATCGTATTATTGTCGGTACCGACATTTTGCTTGGATTCAGCAAACGAGAAGTTTACACCTCCGCGTAACCACGATTTGATTTCAGTATCGATATTGGCGCGCAGGGAAAGACGTCGGAAGCTGGACCCTAATGCAATACCGTCTTGATCGAGGAATCCGCCGCTAAAAGCATAAGTGGTTTTGTTGTTACCACCACTGACAGAGATATTATGGCTCGTCATGAAGGCTTTGCTGAACAATTCGTCTTGCCAGTTGGTACCTTCGCCAAGTAAGTCAGGGCGTACGAAAGAACTGCTTTGTTCTACCAGACCAAGAGCCGAGCGGTCATTGTGATGCTGTGCATACTGTCGTAGATTCAGCATATCCAGTTGTTTAGGCATTTCCTGCCAGCCCGCATATCCGTCGTAGGTTACGGTTGCTTCGCCTGCCTGTCCGCGTTTAGTAGTAATCATGATGACACCATTGGATGCGCGCGAACCATAGATGGCGGTTGCCGAAGCATCTTTCAGTACGTCCATGGATACGATGTCCGACGGATTGATGCTTGATAAAGGATTGCTGTTTTCATCGTCAGTAGCAGAGTCCACCACTACGCCGTCTATCACGAAGATAGGCTGGTTGGTGGCGTTCAGTGAGTTGATACCACGGATGCGGATAGAGGTGGACGCACCCGGTGTACCGGAGTTTGCCTGAATCTGCACACCGGCAGCGCGTCCTTGCAATACCTGATCGATAGAAGTCGGAACCGACTTCTTGATGGCCTGGTCATTTACCGATACCACCGAACCCGTCAGGTCCGAACGTTTCATCTGTCCGTAACCTACTACAACGACTTCGTCCAGCATCTCAGTGTCTTCCTTCATCGTGACATTGATTTGTGTCTTCCCGGCTACAGGAATTTCTTGTGTCTTGTAGCCCACAAATGAAATTACGATGGTACTGTTGGATGGAACATTCAGTGTAAAGTTACCGTCGATGTCGGTAATAATACCGTTGCTGGTGCCTTTCTGCACTACGCTCGCACCGATAACCGATTCTCCTGTGGCGTCCTTCACCACACCTTTCACAGTGATATTCTGTGAAAATGCCCATAGAGGTATCAGGCATAATAAGAATAGAAGCCCCAAAGGCTTAAAACAATAATTTGTGCATTTCATAACTGAAATTAATTTAGTTGGATAACAATAATATTCTCTTTCCTTAATAAAGATGTGAAGACATGTTTTTCATTCTCAAGTTTCCATATTTGCATTTATCAGATTAAAGGGTTAAACATTGCTTTTTCGTTTGTGACAAAGGTATTCTATAAAAAGAAAAAGCGGATATTTAATTGTAGCCTGTGTTACATTTAAATGTAACATGACTTTTCTCTGTGTTACAAAATCATTCGCTGGTGTTACGTCCCAGGTTTGTTGACGTCCGAAAGATAGAGAATTAAGTGATAAATCCCATATTCCTTTCACTTATATCATTTATTCCTTTCATCCGCATCAATAAGAGGGCTGATGCAAAAGGTGGCATCTTTTGCTGTAAAAGATGCCATCTTTTGTATCATTAGATGCCACCTTTCGATGTAAAAGATGCCATCTTTTGCAATAGATGTATAAGGCTTCCTGGCAAAAGGGTTTAATGTTCCGCTCCTTTAGGTATAATGCCGAAGAGATAAAGAGCATATATGCAATGGCTTCCCTGTCCATTTCGAAAGTTTTTCTTATCTTTGCTTGCCTTTAAGTATAAAATGCAATGAAAACAGCTCTTAATAAAATCCTCCTTATAGTCTTATTGCTATGTTTGACCGTCCTGCCTTTGACGGCACAAACCGGTAAATTCTATTCTACTAACAACGAATTGTCCAGCAGTCTTATCAACCAGATTTTTCAGGATAAGCGCGGATTTATCTGGATAGCTACTGAGTACGGACTGAACCGTTTCGACGGACTTCGTTTCTCCAACTATAAGCATATATCCGGCGACTCCACTTCCATTAAAAACAATTATGTGCGCACGCTTTTTGAAGACAGCCGGCAGAATCTGCTGGTAGGTTGCATCGACGGGTTGATGAAGTATGATTCGGAAACGGATACTTTCCGGGAGATTCCAATGATACGTGCGGGCAAGCGGGTTTTTCCACACATCACGCAGATGCAGAAATTGCATAATGGTGAGATCTGGGTGGTAACTACCGGACAGGGTATTTTCCGTTTGGACGAAGAGAAGCAGCAGGCGGAGTCCATTGACGCCATCATGAGGCAAGTGAATTATAACTTCCAGTCGAATTTATACGAAGATTCTGATTATAATATCTGGATTGGTACGGAAGGGCATGGATTGATTTGCTATCTGCCCGCTACGCAAGAAGTCCGTGTGTTCAGATATCCGGTGATTAATGATAACTATGTGTCGGCTATTGGTGAAGATAAGTACGGGAATCTGTTCATCGGTACTCAAAAGCATGGCTTGTCCCGTTATGATCGTGAGCAGAACCGCTTTATTCCTGTTCCCTATACGGGTAGCGAGGAACTGTCCATTTATTGTCTGACGCTGGTGGACGACCGTCTGTTGATAGGCACCGACGGTCAGGGACTGAAGACTTACAACCGGATGACCGGGAAGATAGAGGATTATAGCATCAATTCCGCACCGCTGGATTTTTCGGAAGGAAAGATACACGCTATCATGGAAGACCGGGACAAGAACCTGTGGGTAGGATTGTTTCAGAAAGGCATTGTACTGATGCCCAAGCAGGAGAATCCGTTTGAGTATTATGGCAACAGGTCCATTTATTATAATCCCATCGGACAAGGATGTGTAATGTCCATCTATCAGGATAGTAACCGTCACCTGTGGGTAGGGGCGGACAATGAGGGAATCTTTGAACTGGATGCGGAAGGAAAGAGGCTGCGGCATTATCAGCCCGGCAATAACCCGCGTTCGATGGCTAATACGATTATGTGTATGTACGAGGATACGAACGGAGATTTCTGGCTCGGCACGTACACCCGGGGACTGGCAAAACTAAACCGGAGAACCGGTGAGTGTGAATATCCGCTGCCGGTGGACAATGAGAAGATTTTCTCGATTACGGAAGACCGGCATAAGAACCTTTATATCGCTACTTTCGGTTCGGGTTTCTACCGCTATAATCTGGTGACAAGGGAGTTGAAACATTATGAGTCGTCTAAAGATGAGTCGGGCGACCTGACCCGGAATGAACTGGCAAATGATTGGGTGAACTACATCTTCTGTGATAGTGAGGGAATGATCTGGCTGGGACACTATAAAGGTATCAGTTGCTTCAATCCGGTGAATGAGAGTTTCATTAACTACCGCAATGTGAATACTCTGATTGAAGACCGGGTGGGGTATGTTTTGCAGGAAGACCATGCCGGAAATATTTGGGCAGGTACGACGGACGGACTCTATCGCTTCAATAAGAAGACCGAAGAACTGACCTGTTTTACGGTGGCGGATGGTTTGCCTAATAATGTAATCTGTGGAATTTGCGAAGACGAGGAACATAATATGTGGATCAGTACCTATATGGGTATCTGTAAGTATAATGTCGAAAACAACCGTTACATCAATTATTATGCGGGCGACGGATTGCAGGGAAACGAGTTCACGCACGGCGCATTCTATAAAGATCAGGCGGGAAAAGTCTATTTCGGCGGTATAAATGGTATTACCTATTTCCAGCCTTTATCTATAGGGAGTGTGCTGAAAGACACCAAGGTCTGGATTACGGACTTCTTTATCTTCAACCAGCCTGTGCGGAAAAATACGCGTTCGGGAAGGCATACCGTTATCTATACGTCTGTGCCGGATGCGAATATGTTCCAACTGGCTCATTACGATAATACGTTCAGTATCATCTTCTCCACGTTGCAGTATAACAATCCGGAGCAGATATCCTATCAGTATAAGATTGGAGAACTGAGTAACCAGTGGCTCAGTACCGAGCCGGGTGTGAACAGGGTGACTTACAATAATCTTCCGCCGGGCAAATATACTTTCCATGTGCGGGCGCTGAGTCACGGCAATCTTTCGGAGATACGTACGGTTAAGATTCTGATCACTCCGCCTTGGTATGAGATGTGGTGGGCGTATTGCATTTATGTTTTTCTGCTCGGCTTGCTTGTATTGGGCATTGTGAATTACATCCTGTCGCGTATGCGCCATCGCCGTGAAATCATGAAGCGCGAACATGCCGAACAACTGAATGAAGCAAAGCTACAGTTCTTTATCAACATCTCGCATGAAATACGTACTCCGATGACGCTGATCATTAATCCCCTGGAGAAGTTGTTGGCCGAAAAGAAGGGAGGGGAAGTACAAAAGACTTATCTGATGATTTACCGGAATGCACAACGTATTCTTCGTCTGATAAATCAGTTGATGGACATCCGTAAACTGGATAAGGGACAGATGTTCATGAAGTTCCGTGAAACGGATATGGTTGGTTTCATTGATGATGTGATGCTTACCTTTGATTATATGGCGCGGAAGAAGAAGATACATTTCAGCTTCGAGCACGCTATGCCGCAGTTGAAGGTATGGGTGGATATGAATAACTTCGACAAGATATTGATGAATATCTTCTCCAATGCCTTCAAGTATACACCGGAGCAGGGTGAAATTACGGTTTCGCTTTCTACCGGGCGCGATGCTACCCGTCGCGATCCTCTGAAGGAATATTTTGAAATAACGGTCACGGATAGTGGTATCGGACTCGACCGGGAGAAGATAGAGCGCATATTCGAGCGTTTCTATCAGATAGATAATGATGTGACGAAATCGAATTTCGGTACGGGTATCGGTTTGCATTTGTCCCGTTCATTGGTGGAACTGCATCATGGCATTATCTTGGCAGAGAACAGGGAGGATGCTCCGGGTAGTCGTTTCGTGATCCGTATTCCTTTGGGTTCAGCACATCTGCGTACGGACGAACTGGAAGATGTGGAAGCACTCATCACCCCTCATGCCGTGCTGGTTAAGCCGGAAAAGACGGACTTGGAGGAAGTCTTTGAAGAAGAAGAAGGTGAAGAGGATGAGGAAGGCAAGAAGACTGGTAAGGCAAAGAACCGTATGCGCATATTGATAGTGGAAGATGAGGAGGAGATTCTTTCTTATCTGAAAGAAGAATTGGAAGGGGACTATCGGATAATGACCCGGAAGAATGGCAGGGAGGCTTATGATACTATTCTTGCAGATACTCCTGATTTGGTAATCAGCGATATTATGATGCCGGAAATGGATGGTCTGTCACTTTGCCGGAAGATTAAGCAGAATACGAATGTCAATCATGTGCCTGTAATCTTATTGACTGCCAAGTCGAAACCCGAAGATACCATGGAGGGAATGGCAACCGGTGCGGATGCTTATATGGTGAAGCCTTTCAATACGGAGCTGCTGAAGAGTACGATTGCCAACTTGCTTGCTAACCGTAAACTGCTGAAGAGTAAATTCAGTGGTGCGCAACAGCAAGAGGACAAGGTGCAGAAGCTGAGCATGAAATCGGCGGATGAGATATTGATGAGCAAGATAATGAAGGTTATCAATGAGAACCTTTCCAATCCGGATCTGAATGTAGAGATGTTGGCGGCAAATGTCGGTCTAAGTCGCGTCCATGTACATCGGAAGCTGAAAGAACTGACAAACCTTTCGGCACGTGATTTTATCAAGAATATCCGTTTGCAACAGGCTGCCGCACTGCTGAAAGAGAAGAAACTGACAGTTTCCGAAGTAGCTTATGCTACGGGGTATACGAATCTGTCACATTTTTCCAGTTCTTTCAAGGAGGTGCATGGGATGTCGCCTAAGGAGTATATGTTGGCACATCAGGGGTAGGTTTTAGGAATTTATTTATTATTGGCGGGTTATGAGGGAAAGTTGACGAGTTAACAAGTTGACAAGGGGACAAGGTTCCATGCGGCATAGGAGCATTGCGCAGCCCCTTGTTCCCTTGTCAACTCGTCAACTGGTTTCCTTCCTTTCTATACCGTTTTGCTTTATTGCCAACTTTCACTTACGAAACTTGATTTAGCCACTCCTTTTAGTACCACATTATTAATATTTACCTGTGCCGCTTGTGCATCGGTTATCACTTCTTTCTTGGCTAATCTTTCCGCAATCAGGCGGAAGTAGCCTTCCTGGCTTTCTTGCAGCCGCCCATCTGCCGTAAATGAGTTTTTGAAGTGTTTCGGTTTAGGAACGATAGAAGCCAGGAAAATACTTTCTTCTAAACTTAACTGTGAGGGGCGTTTGTTAAAGTAGAAAGATGCCGCTTCGTGGATGCCGTAAACCATAGGCCCCCATTCCGCTATGTTCAGGTAAACTTCGTACATGCGTGCCTTCGGAGTGAGGTGCTCGGTTTCGATGAGCCAGACGATAAGCGCTTCTTCCAGTTTGCGGGCAATGTTTTTGTTACGGTTCAGGAAAACATTCTTCACCAATTGCATGGAAATCGTGCTACCTCCGCGGGCAAACTTGCGAACTTCCAGGTCATGAATCAGAGCTTCTCGCATGGCATCCGGCAGGAATCCCCGGTGATAGAAGAAAGCTCCGTCCTCGCTCTGCATGACAGACATTTGCAGCAGAGGAGAGATACTGTCCAAGGGTGTGAAATTCTCCCATGACGGACCGACAGGGAAGGTGTATACGGGCTGTCCGTTCTCGTACGCTGTATAGATAAACTCATCGGACATCTTACCTAAATCCGTTTTTCCATAATGGAGAATACGGAAATCTTTTTCTTTCAGTTCCGACTCAAACTTCAAACTATCCAGTTGAGAGAAATCCACGTCCAATAGAAAGTGATAAGCTAATTGTCCGGTAGTGCCGAGACCTTCCAGGTTTTCGAAAAGTCCTTTGGGCAATGAACCGAACAACTCTTCCGAAGGGAACCAGGGTTTCCGGACAGAAGCTATAAAATGCCACTCTTTCTTGTCTGTACTTTTTCCGATACGTTCTGCCTTTAAATAAGGATGGAAGGTCAGTGCATTGAAACGTACAAGGCTGGTACTGTCCAGTTCTACGGCTTGCGGACTGACATTTACGTGGAAATCCAGTTGTCCGCGATCCAGGTTGATCGTCTCGGGTGACAACCGCTTATGATATACCTGCAATCCCCGTACTTCCGACTGACCAACCAGACATGTAAGCCCGTTGTTAGTTTTTTCCTGTGAGAAGTTGCACGTCAGACTGTCGAACTGTACTTCTGCACCGAATCGGCGGTGGATATAAGGAACAGTCAGTTGTGGAGCATGTAAAGTTGCATGCAATCGCCTTTCCGAAGGATTAAATTCTCCTTCGGTATTCCATTGTTGGTTCAGGCTATCTTCCAGAACTGTTATTTCTGATTGGAAATGATAGTCGTCAATCACAAAGCGGGGAATACGGAAGCTGACGAAATTACGGTCTTTCCGCTCAGTGATTGTAAGATGGGTGAGTTCACCGTTTCCGGGTAATAGGCCGAAAAGGAGATTTAATGTTGTATTGATGCGACGGGTGTAATCGGTACTGATATTGCTTTCATTGGAGGCAGTTACTTCGGAAGAGGGCAGGAAAAGGAAATCATAGTTGGCTGTAGAGTCTTTTTTTATGAAATTGAGTGAGAGTCCGTCCAGGCGGACTTCTTTGATCTTGATATCTCCCCACAGCAGTTTCCAAAGACCGATACGGATATTGAGAGATTGAAGGGAAAGCAATGTATCTCTTTTCTGTGGAACCACATTCAGTCCGTCGATAGAGATCGTATTCAACCCCTTCATGTGGAGTTTGTTGTAACTGATGTCTAATCCGTAACGCTGTTCCAATCTGGTAATGCGTTTATCTGCGATATGGCGCAGTAGGCTTCCCCGGAAGATGAAAATACCTGTTGATAAAAGAAATAGCAGCATGAGACATGCTACTATTACTTTGGTTATTTTTCGTTTTATCATACTCTTTACTTTTCGGGCGCAAAGGTATGGATAAAAATGTAAGTTGCTACTCTTGGAGCCTAAAAACAGTAATCATTTGCTTCCTTTCCAGATGGAGAGAACTTTCTTTCGTATCAGGAGGATGTTTAAAGCGGATACCACTATAAATAAGATACTTCCGGCAAGGATACAGGGCAGAAGAGAGCCTGTTTCCAGTTGTGGAATAAGAGTTTGCAGGACTCCGGTGTAGTAAGATCTTAACCAGACTACACCAATGACGGCGAGGAGCAGTACCAGTAAATTCAAGCCTACGGTCAATACATGATAGGGCAATGCGACTTTAGAAGGACTGTAACCTATTAATAGCAGGTTTTCTAACTTTGCCGTATTCTTCTGAAGCAGCAAGAATACACTTAACATCAGGATATAAAAAGACAAGATACTGATAAATAGTCCTACTCCCGAAACAATGCCTGTGATGAGGCGGAGGAAATAGGTTGTTTTTCCGGCATCCAGATTGTCTCCTTCGGTTTCATAGTTCTTTTGTTGGAAGTAGTCGGTGATGGCTGTATCTGTGGAATTCTTCACTTCCACGATGAGGCGGGAGGGTTGCGCTTCCCGTTCGGGGGCGAAATTCTGATTTGCCCACTCCATAAAAGATTGAGGAACAAGGATGGTATTCAACCGGTTGGAGAAACCAACGATATTTCCTTTGTATTGTTCTACATGTCCGTTGCCACGCATGTTGATATCCATTTGTATCAGTCCCATCACACCTTCCGATAATTTCGGCAAGTTGCGGCTTTGCGCAAAACCAAAGTTGTAAAGGTTCAGATAATTGCGGGGAATGATGATAGGTATGGTTTGTGTACCTTCATCAAAGTGCCACTTGTCCAGGCTGACATCGACAAAAGCATCGGGAACAGATTCAAAAAACATATCCGTAGAAATACGGATACCGGCCTGTTGCATTCCCAACCCTGCCGACACTTTGAAAAGGGTAGGTGTGAAGGCGCCTACGCTGCGTGTAAAAGGTTGTGCTTCCAGTTCTTTGATTTCATCTTTGGAAAAAGTATTGCTTTGTCCGGTAATGCTGCCAAGAGTGCTGATCTTTTTGGTAGCGATGATATAATCCTTCTTCATGAAACTGTCTCCCTGTGTGAAGACGGGAAGAACATCCTTATAAAATTGCACGCTCAACAGTACAATCAGCATACCGAAGATGTTGGCGAGAAAAAAGCCACTTAATTGTCCGATGCTGATGTGCTGGCGAAGAAGTTTCCAAACAAGCTTGTTCATTGAAATTATCATTTATAGTTTCATCACTTTATTATATTCTAATTCTATATGTTTTCCAATGGAAGTAACAATTATTCCTGCGCCTTGCCGTTCGGCTTCTTCGCTCAGCATGCGTCCCATAAGTGTGCCGTTATCATCATCCAGGTGGCTGATAGGTTCATCCAGAAAGATGAAATCGAACGGTTGGCAGAGGGCACGGATGAAGGCTACACGTTGCTGTTGTCCGAAAGATAACTTTCCGGCTTTCTCGTTTACTTTCTCAGCGATACCGAGTGTTTCAAAAAGTGCAAGGATTTCTTTTTTCTTCTTATAATTGGTGAGTCGGTTCTTCAACTGAACGTTCTCCAAAGCCGTCAGCTCCGGGAAAATGCGCAGCTCCTGGAACAGCATGCTCAGCGAATGTTTCCGCAGTTCCACCCACTCATGAATGGAGAGCGAACGGATATTGCGTTCATCAAAGTTGATAATACCTTGGTAATCGCGGCGATATCCGTAGATATAGCTGCACAGAGAAGATTTACCTGTGCCGGAAGCAGCTTCTATCAGATAACGCTCTCCTTTTCGTAGCACAAGGTCTTGATGCCACACGTCGGATGTGATGGCATCCCGGTCGGCAAACACTTGGGGAAGTGTTTGCCTCAGATGAATGATTTCCATTATTTATCGGGATTAGATGCCTGCAAACCCTTTGATGAAGTTTACGATCTGTTTCAATGCATTTACATTTTTGTCTTTCAGCTGAATGACCATGTCTGCATCATTATTGGAATTGCCGGTTGCTTCTACATAAGCTATCTTATCAACCAGAGCAAAAGCCGTTGCATATTGTGAACCACCGTATTCCGACAGCATTTTCACAATCGGCAAAGCGAGAACCGCTTCTGTATTAATAACGAAAGCACCATTCTTACCTTTGATATTAGATGCAAATTCGGTATCTTTAATTGAAGGATTAACTGTTTTATCTATGCTCTTGTACAACATTTCGTCATTCGTAGCATACAAGCTATTATTGCGGACACCAAAGAATATATTCAGCATTCTGGACTTATATACATATTCGTTCTCACCCAGTTTCAGGATATCTTCTCCACGTTTCAAGCCCAGTTCATTCTTCTTTTCATACAGTAATTGTACGGGTGTCGCACTCTTTACGCTGGCGTACATCAGGAAAGTGGGAGCATTGTCCATTGTGAAGTTTATCAGTCCCATTGCCATATCTTTCTGGAATGTGCCGAACAACTCTTTTACTTCATTGGCCTTGGCAATGGAGAAGTTCTTTTGGAATTGCTCGTTCTCCAGTAGCAGGTTATAGAATTCCTCTCCGTTGATACCTGCGCTGATATACATCAGAGTCGATTTCGGGAAATATTTCAGGAAAGTATTCTCTATGGGGCAGGTTGCTTTCTTTTGCTTATCGAACAAGGCTTGCAGTTCAGGACTTTCAGTGAAGTTTTCATATTTCATGCTGATCTTACCTTTTTCGAAAGAAAGACTTCCCAACATCTTCAGATCCTTCATGTTAAAAGGCATATCACTTTCTTTGATCATATTGGCGTAAGGACCTATCAGGCTTGCCGGAGAGAGCATAGCATCGATATCCCCACCCATTTTCTGCATTTTCTTGAAAACGGCAGTTGAAACAATACTGTTTTCATTGGTCTGTTTCAGTAGTGCAGGAATATCTTGCTTGATTTTTTCAAGTTGGGTAGTACCTTTGTAATTAGTTAGCATAAGTACTGAAGGAGTGTATGCCATGAATACTTGATTACCCATTTGCGTGAACTGAAAGCCATCTCCACTTGCCAGGGGCTGACAAACTTTCTCTTTCTCTAATGTTTCCAGCAGCGCGTGCAGGTCGTCCTCGTTGCTGACTTTTGCAATTACAGTAGTGGGAAATGTCTCAGTATTGAAAACGTATAAAGGTGCCGATACGTCGATTCCCGATTTCTTCGGATCTTTCATAATCATTTCCACTTGTTGGAATGTTGCGGCATTCATGCCACTCTTCATAGCATCCGTCAGCTTTTGCTGCGCTTCTTTGTTCTCCTTGTCATTGAGCCCTGCTTTATCAACCAATGATTTCATGTTGATACTGACTACCGTAGAGGCATTGGCAGGAATAACATTCGTATATTCGAACTTCTTCTCGGAACATGCGCTGACAAGAGCTACCACTACAGCCATCAACGCCAAACGGGGAAACAAACTTTTCTTCATACAATTCTTATTAAAATGTGATTATCATTGATTTTGCAAGTTCAGTGTATGGCAAGCCACCAGAGCAGCCGTCTCTGTGCGTAGCCTCGACTTACCCAGACTGATGGGAGTAAAGCCGTTTTCTATAGCCTTTTGTACTTCTTTTTCACTGAAATCCCCTTCCGGACCTATCAATACCAGTGCATCTTCTCCTTTGCGGAACACATCTTTCAGCAGCGGCTTTTCTCCTTCGTAACAGTGCGCAATGAACTTTTGCCCTTTGAAGGGCTGCGTGATGAACTTATTGAAATCCGTCATCTCGTTCAGTTGTGGCAAACGTGCTTTGAGGGATTGTTTGATGGCAGATACCAATATCTTGCTGATACGCTCTGTTTTGATGACTTTCCGTTCAGAGAAACGACAGTTCAGGAAAGTCAGTTCATCGAAGCCTATCTCAGTAGCTTTTTCTGCAAACCATTCTGTACGGTCCATATTCTTGGTAGGGGCCATTGCAATGTGCAGATGCCCGTTCCATAAAGGTTCCTGATAAATGGTTTCCAGGATGTTTACCATGCAACGTTTATTGGTGGCTGCACTGATTTCTGCGCGATAGAAATAACCTTTACCGTCCGTCAGCGTAATCTGATCACCGATATTAAGGCGCAGTACGCGGACACAGTGCTGGGCTTCTTCTTCGGGAAGTTCGGCACGGGTTTGTATGTCGGGTGTATAGAATACGTGCATAAGTTTATTACTGTTCTTTTCGTTTGGAAATTTCATCCCTGATGTGGGCGGCGCGTTCGTAATTCTCATTGGCTATGGCTTCCTGCAAAGCTTTTTGCAGCATTTCCATTGTATCTCCATGGAAGAATTCATCTTCGTGTGGAGAAGGATTCTCTCCCATAGGAGCTATGCTTCCCGCTTCGCTTTCCTTTCCGGTTTTAAGTTGTTCCGACTCCAGAATTTCTTCGTAGATAAAGATCGGAGCTTTCATCCGTAAAGCCATTGCGACTGCATCTGATGTACGGGCATCCATACGAATGATAGCATCGTCTGCTTTCAGATAGATATAAGAATAGAATACACCGTTGTCTACCCTGTAGATAAGGGCACGCATCATGTTTACCCCTAATACTTCCAGACATGAAGCGAAAAGGTTGTGGGTCAACGGGCGTGGCGGAACAATTCCCTTCAGGCTGATTAACATCGCTTGTGCTTCTGCCGCACCGATGATAACCGGTAATTGACGGGCACCGTCCACTTCTCCCAATACGAGGGCATAAGCTCCTGCCTGTTCCTGACTGTTGGAGATGTTTAGTACTTCCAGTTCTATTTTTTTCTTTTTATCCATAATCTTTTTCCGAATGGCGGCAACTGCCAACCACTTGCTTACTTACTTTTTATTTACTGCTTCTTCCGGCCGGTGCTTGTACTTGAACACCAAGGCGAACAATATACCGATGACCAGTGCGTAAGCAGCAAAAATAATCCAAATCTCAGGCCACTCACGACTTACCAGTTTGCCGTCGGCGTATACTGAGAAAGCATCTACTACGGCACCGCTGGCGTATCCTCCAATAATGGCGCCCAAACCGTTGGTCATCATAAAGAATAATCCTTGGGCACTGGCGCGGATATTGGAACTGGTTTCTTGTTCAACAAACAACGAACCCGAAATGTTGAAGAAATCGAATGCCATGCCATAAACGATCATGGATAGGATTAACATCCACAAACCGGATCCCGGATCTCCAAAGCCGAACAATCCGAACCGGAATACCCATGCAAACATACTAATCAGCATTACCTGCTTGATTCCGAAATGTCTCAGGAAGAAAGGTATGGCAAGAATAAACAATGTTTCGGACATTTGTGAGATGGATAGCAGGATAACCGAATGTTTCACGCCAAAGGAATCTGCGTATTCCGGAATACTGGCAAAACTACCCAGGAAAAGGTCACCATACGTATTGGTAATCTGTAACGCTGCTCCCAGAAGCATGGAAAACAAGAAGAAAATAGCCATTTTCTTTCTTTTGAATAATACAAATGCATCCAGCCCTAAAGAAGAAAGCAGTGATTTGTTTCCGGTCTTGGCAGGTTTACATGCCGGCAGGGTGAAAGCATACAGGCCCAGCATTAATGCAGATGCACCACCTACATAAAGTTGGGCGCTTGAATTCTTGAATCCTGTAAGGTCTACCGCCCACATCGCACAGATAAACCCAATGGTTCCCCATACGCGAATGGGTGGGAAATCCTTGATCAGATCACACTTATATTGTTCGAGTGAATTGTATGAAACTGTATTGGCCAGTGATAAAGTAGGCATATATACCAATAAATTGAGTAACATTGCCCAATACATCTGGTCATATCCCGTAGCGGTAGAGGCATAGAAAAGGCATGCGGCTCCTATAATGTGGCAAAGTCCGTATAAACGTTCAGCATTGAACCATTTATCGGCAATGATACCAATGATGCCGGGCATAATTAGAGAGGCAATGCCCATGGTTGCGAAGATTGCGCCGATTTGGCCTCCTTCGAAGTGTAGTTCTCTACCCATGTAACCTCCTAATGAAATTAACCATGACCCCCATACGAAGAATTGCAGGAAGTTCATGATAATCAAACGAACTTTTATACTCATGACTTTTCTAATTTGTGTGTTTTCTTTTCACATTAAATAATAGATGCAAATATAATATTTTCGTTGATTGCGTGAGCAAGTTAATTAATAAAAAGCGCATAAAAGTGAAGAAAGGTGAAGAATAGATGATGAAAAGCGGAATGGCTAAGAGGTATATAAAAAAAGAAGGCTATCTATCCCAGACAGCCAATCTTTATTAACCTTAAATCTAATACCATGAAAAACACAGTGCAAATGTAGAGGTTTTATGTTATACAACATAACGTTTTACTGATTTTCTTCTTTGGTTTAACATCTTTTAGATTATAAGACGGCTTTTGTCCCATTTATGAGAGAGTAAAGTGCATTTTTGGCAAAGATAGTATTAGTTAATCTTCTATCCCTTGCTTACCTTTGCTTCATAAATCGAGAAATGATGAAAAACAGAATCTTATTGACTGCTGCGTTATGTATGAGCATGATGGCAGAGATTACTGCACAAGGTTACACTTCTTTGCGGGAGCAAATCCAGTTAGCGGGAGAGTGGGAGAGTTCTTTAGGTACCTGTCGCCTGCCCGGTACGACAGATGAAAACCGACTGGGTGAAAGGAACCGAGATACGCTGGTGACGTATCAGTTAACACGTCTCTATCCTTATAGTGGTAAAGTGATTTATACCCGTGAAATAAATATCCCTGAGAGTTTCCGGGGTAAGAAACTGTTTTTGATGATGGAGCGTACCAAACCAAGCACTGTGTGGGTAGATGGTGACAGTATCGGTAGCTATGGTCATCTGTATGCGCCTCACCGGTATGAGCTGCCTGCCCTGGCAGTAGGGAAGCATCAGCTGAAAATCAGGATCGATAACTCGCCGACTTCTGTCCCTAAAGAAATACAGGGCTCTCATGCCTGGACAGATGCTACGCAAACGAATTGGAACGGCATTCTGGGAGAATTTTATATCGAGGCAGTTCCGGTTTCTTATATCCAGTCGGTGCAGGTATATCCGGAAGTGGATAAGAAACAAGCATTAGTTATAGTGGAAGTCGATGCGGACAAAGACGGAAAAGCGATACTGGATGTCGATGGATATGCCTGGAATACTTCTGAAACACATACCTTGTCTCCCCAGCAACTTGCCGTGCGATTGAAGAAAGGACGAAATCGGATTGAGCTTCCTGTGAATATGGGTGATAAACCATTATTGTGGAGTGAATTTCATCCCGCACTTTACAAACTGAACATTACGCTCCGTGCCGGGAAAAACCGGGATAGCCGAATGGTAGATTTCGGTATGCGCAAGTTTGAAGTGGAGGGTACGCAATTTGTGATAAATGGTTATAAAACTTTTTTGCGTGGGAAACATGATGCCTGTGTTTTTCCCCTGACCGGTTACGGTCCGATGGATGTAGCGTCCTGGCAACGTGTATTCCGCGTGGCTAAACAATACGGTATTAATCATTATCGCTGTCATTCTTTCACTCCGCCGCGTGCTGCGCTGGAGGCTGCCGATATAGAAGGTATCTATTATCAGATTGAGTTGCCTTTGTGGGGGTATATCAAGCGTGAAAATACGGTCCTGAACGATTTTCTGAAAAGGGAAGGGGACATGTTGCTGGAACACTTTGGGAATCATCCTTCATTTATGATGCTGGGTTTGGGTAATGAACTGGATGCGGAGATAGATGTGGTGCGTGAATGGCTCGATGATTTCCGTAATCAGGATAATCGTCATTTGTATTGCTTCGGTTCCAATAATAACCTTGGTTGGAAAGGTCCGCAGGATGGAGAAGATTTCTTTGTGACCTGCCGTGTAGGTGGTGGAGACGGATATACGACTCATGTACGTACTTCCTTTGCGTACGTAGATGCTGAGAAGGGTGGCATTTTGAATAATACGCGTCCGGCTACGGATAAAGATTATTCCGGTGCCATTGCGCACTGTCCCCGTCCTGTAGTGGGGCATGAAAACTGTCAGTTTCAAATCTATCCCGATTACAGTCAGATAGAGAAATATACCGGGGTGCTTCATCCTTATAATCTTGAGATTTTTCGTGATCGTCTGAAAGAGAACCATCTTTCTTCTCAGGCAAAAACTTTTCACCAGGCTACCGGACACTTTTCCATTGAATGTTACAAGGCAGATATGGAATATGCTTTCCGTACTCCCGGTTTTGGTGGCTTCCAGTTGCTCGATTTGCAGGATTATCCCGGACAAGGTTCCGCATTAGTGGGGATTCTGGATGCTTTTATGGATAGTAAAGGTATCGTTGCCCCCGAAACTTTTTATGGTTTCTGTGCACCTCTTGTTCCTTTGGCATTGATGAAGGATCATTGTTGGCTGAATACTCAGCCGCTTCACATAGATGTTGCTCTTTCTAATTATGTGGAAGGCGATTGGAATGAGCCTGTTCGCTGGAGTTTAGTATCTGATAATGGGGTATGGAAACGTGATGGAGTACTCATGGCCTCCATTCCTCAGGGCAAAGTAGGAAAGGCGGGCAGTATTGATCTTTCACTTTCCGGACTGAAAGAAGCCCAACGCCTGACTCTGACATTGACCACCGGTAAGTATCGCAACTATTATCATCTTTGGGTATATCCTGATGAAACTGCCGAGTCGGAAGGTTCTGTTCATGTGGCTTCTTTCCTGAACGATGATCTGCGAAAAAGGTTGGAAAGCGGAGCGTCCGTTCTGTTGATTCCCGATCATGATAGTATCGTAGCACAGAGTGTTGGAGGAATGTTTACCCCTGATTACTGGAATTACTCTATGTTTAAGACTATTTCGGAAAATGCCGGAAAAGAAGTTTCTCCCGGTACACTTTCCATATTGACTGATCCCGGACATCTGTTATTGAAATACTTTCCGACTGAATGTCACAGTGATTGGCAATGGTGGAGTATTACCCGTAATTCCCGTCCCATGATACTGAATGCAACCCGTGGTGAGTATCGTCCGCTTATTCAGGTGGTCGATAACATTGAGCGCAATCATAAGTTGGGACTGGTCTTTGAATTTGCTGTAGGAAAGGGAAAACTGTTAGTTTGCATGACCGATCTGCAAGCCATTGCAGGGACACCTGAAGGCAATCAGTTTCGTACATCCTTGCTTCGGTATATGAAGTCTGATGCTTTTCACCCTACCGAACAGTTGGCCTGGAAAGAACTGGACGCACTCTTCCATGCCGATATCAATCAAAGACAGATTATTGGGGTGAAGAATGAGTCGGATTATACAGTAGGAGGGGAATAGAACGAAGAGTTTTGAAAATAAAATGTTCGCAATTTAGTGAACATTTTGTTTTAAATGTCTATCTTTGCAACGAACAAACTACTGCTTATGTTAGTTACATTTGATAAAGAATATCTCAAGGAACTCTATGTTTCCGGTAAATGTAGTGATAAGAAACATCGTTTTCAGCCGGATGTGATAAAACGATATAAAAGGTGTATTGATACACTGATTGTATCGAAGAATGCTGAATCCTTATATAAGCACAACTCTTTGAATTATGAGATTTTGGTGGGAGACAAGGAAGGGCTTTCTTCAATACGGGTAACTTCAAAATACCGCATAGAGTTTACTGTGAGAGTTGTAGCAGATGCTGAAACGATCATAAGTATATGTAATGTTATAGAATTGTCTAACCATTATAAATAAGTAGAGTATGACTATGCTTGCAAATGAACTCACTCCGTTTTGCCCTACGCATCCCGGTGAAATATTAAAAGACGAAGTTGAATACCGGAAGATTTCTCAGCGCGCCTTGGCACGCCAGATGGGAATTTCGTATTCACAATTGAATGAGGTGCTGAACGGTAAGCGCCCGGTTAATACGGAACTTGCTTTGCTTTTTGAAGCAGCTTTGGGGCTTGATCCTGAAATGTTGCTCAATATGCAGACGCGATATAATATGCAGGTGGCGCGTGCCGATCAGCGCACGCAAGATCGCTGGAATGAAGTACGTAAGTTGTGTGCATCGTTCCTTTGATGCACACAACTGTATCTGTTATCAGAGGATTTATTCCACATACAGTACCAACCCTTTCAGGTATTCTCCTTCGGGGTGGTAAATACTTACCGGATGGTCAGCCGGTTGCGTCAGTTGGTGCAGAATACGCACACTGCGACCTGACATTGCGGCAGCCGTAAAGACCGCTGTGCGGAAGTTTTCTTTGCTGACAGCTTGTGAGCAGGAGAAAGTGAATAGAATGCCGCCCGGTTTGATCTTTTCGAAAGCTTTCACATTCAGCTTGCGGTAACCTTGCAGCGCATTGCGCAGGGCATCGCGATGTTTGGCAAATGCGGGTGGATCCAGAACTATCAGGTCGTACTGGTCGCCCATACGATCCAGGTATTTGAAAGCATCTTCGGCAAAAGCGGCATGGCGGGTGTCACCGGGGAAATTCAGTTCTACATTCTTGTTCGTGAGGTCAATAGCCTTGGCGGAACTGTCTACAGAATGTACCAGTTCGGCATTACCACGCATACCATAAACAGAGAAGCCACCGGTATAACAGAACATATTCAGCACAGAACGTCCGTTAGCATAGCGTTCCAGCAGTGCGCGGTTCTCGCGTTGATCCACGAAGAAGCCCGTCTTTTGTCCTTTCAGCCAGTCGATATGGAATTTTAAGCCATATTCCATTGCCACATTATCTGTGCTGCCACCTTTCAGGAAGCCATTCTCAGGGTAGAGGTCGGCTTTGAAGGGGAGAGTCGTTTCTGATTTATAATAGATATTCTCTATTTTATCACCCATCACTTCACTCAGGGCATTGGCTATTTCCATGCGGTCGAGGTGCATACCGGCAGAGTGTGCTTGCATTACGGCCGTGCGGGCATAAATATCAATGATCAAGCCGGGAAGGTTATCTCCCTCGCCATGTACCAGTCTGTAAGTGTTGTTAGTCGGATTTTCAGCAATACCAATGCTGCGACGCATCTCATAGGCAATACTGAGTTTGCGTTTCCAAAAATCAGAATCAATAGCTTCATCTTGATGAAAAGAAAGCACGCGCACGGCGATGCTGCCTATTTGGAAATGTCCCTTGGCTATGAATTCCTTCTTGGAAGTGTAGATTTCAACTACTTCACCTTCTTCGGGTTCACCGTCGAAATGAGCGATGGCACCTGAAAATACCCAGGGATGGAAACGTTTTAATGACTCTTCTTTGCCGGATTTGAGATATACTTTGTACATGCGATTAGTGATTAGCGATTATGGGTTAGTGATTAATGATTCTTGGTTGGTAAGCGGTTCATCCGGTTCCAATTCATAGTCACCGGTAACTTTTAATTCCTGTAATCGGTTGTATATGTTGAGGCATGCCCATGCATCGGTGGCTGCATACTGCTTTTGAGGTTCGGTCAGATGCTCAGCTTCCCAGTTGGAGAGACGTTGTGATTTGGATATTTTCTCACCGAACAGGATACCATAGATTTTTTGCAGACTCTTGTCCTGTATGCCGAACATACGGACATATTCTTGCAACTCGATGCAGGAATGTTGTTCAAAAGGAGCGCGCTTGTGCAGCATCATAAAGTCGTCACGCAGCGAAAGGCCGACTTTGGTAACTGACGGACTTTCCAGCAATGAAATAATCGGAAGCGTCAGGCCGGTAAGGTTCAGGCGGAAAAGGAAGCAGTCTTCTTCAGAGGATACTTGCAGTAAGGCTACCTTATGTGATTGCCCTTTGGTGAATGACGGGCGGGTTTCGCTGTCAATTCCCAACAGAGAATACTTCTTAAGATAAGTCACTGCTTTTTCCGCTTCCCAGGGGGTTTGTACAAGATGTATTCGTCCCGGAAAGAGTACTTTGGGCATCTCTTTGATATCTTCCTTTTTAATCGTTTTTTTAATAACCATAATTTAAGTCTTTAGTCGTGATGGTGATGTCCATGACAGTGGCAATCATCATCATCGCAGTCATCTTCTTCCGGTTCGTCTTCTTCAGACTGGCGGTATTTTACGTCGTGCAATGCGCGAAGTGTGTTTACCAGGGTTTGCCCCCAGTATTCTTTGAACTGTTCCTGACAGATAGCCAGGGAGTCGTTCATTGTTTCGTTCAATCCCAACTGGAAGACGAAAATGAAATCTTTGATGGCCTGGTAAATATCTGCCAGGTCTTCGGAAATATTCTTCTTGATGGGCTGGTCGCTATAAACCATATCTTGTATGAACACGTCCAGATAGTCATCTTTTTCGGCAAGAATCCCGGCAAGGTTGATGCGGAGCACTTCATACGTTTCTTCCGTTACGTAGCTTTCAGGAGCGTCGTCGCCTATTATTTCTGTTTCGGGCAACATGGCTGCCTTGAGGTAGAGCAACGGAAGTATCTTTAATGAGGTATCGACAAATGTGTCACGTTTCATCGTTTCCGCCTGCTCCAGGAATTTGCAGAATTCAGCAGCTACGGTGACGAATTCCACTACATTACGGTCGAATATCACTTGGCTTTCTTTTTTCATATATACTCGGTTTGAAACGCAAAGATAGTGTAAACCGAGTGCAGTAGCAAATTTATTTGCATTTTACTGAAATGCCGTTTCATTTATTATTACGTGATATTCCGTTCCCCGGTTTCTTCTCCGGCTACTGATTCCAAGTTTGCGAAGTGCACGTCCGAAGTACGCGACTTTGTTGATGGCTAATCGGTCTTTGGTCTTTTTCTGGAGAAAAGAAAGTATTTCCATCGGTGTCATCCACGTTCCTTCGTCTTCTGTTTGTGCCGCCTGGAAGTGGCATAGGAAGAGTTGTTCCAATGGAGTAGGTTGTTCAAACTCTTGATTGCTCTGCTTCAGAATGGCTTCGTCGGTGTCGTCCAGCCAGTAGCGTTCACCTTGTGAAATGGCAGTCATGGCCTGGGCATAGAGTTGGCGGTAGTTGATAGTGACGTTGGTGTTGATGGGACCGGTTACTTCGATACAGATGAAGCGGCGACTGCCGCTGGGATCGGTCAGCAAGTCTTTTTGATTGCTGGTGCCTATGAAGGAGGCGTAGCGGCGTATCTCCTGAATGGCGGTTCCATAAGGTTTTCGCAGGTTGGCTACGGGTTTTTGCAACAGATGTTTCAGGAAACCTTGCTGGCTGACGCTGATCTGGTCGAACTCGTCGATGTTGATCAGAAAGAAACGTCCCAGGCTTCGTTCGGCATCCTGTTTGCTTTTGAAGTCGATGCTGTCTGTGTAGCCGAAACGCAGTTCCGGTGGTAAAAGAATGCGGCAAAACGTGGATTTTCGATACCCTTGGGCGCCTACCAGTAGGGGCGATGTACTGTTGCCATGCTGCCGGTCAAGTCCACGCCAATGAGCTGTCATACTGAGGAACCAGCGGTAGAATAATTCCCGCCAATGCGGATTTTCGCAGGGAACGAGGTCGGCCAGGGCACGGATGCGGTCTTTTCCGTCCCAGCGCCCGGTGTCGTTGAGGTATTCTTCTACCGGATTATGGAGGGGGATATAGTCGGAAGTAAGGTAGCGTGCTATGTCGCGGTCCCATACCCGGATACCTTCTTTTAGGGCATTGAGCGCTATGCTGCTTCGTATCCGCTGGTCGGCGGGGCGGAATTGGAAGTGTATGGAGTCGCGCTGGCGGTATTCCAGCTCGCCCAACACGGTGTTGTAGCGGAATTCGTAGCGGCGGTTCATGAACTCTTCCAGGCGGAAGGCTGTGTCCTGTTCGGCGGTCATGCTGTTGCGGGTGCCGAAACCTTTACATTCACGGTAAATATTATGTATGGCGGCACGTATTACGGGCTCGTCCGCTTCGCGATAATAATGCATCAGGGTTTGCCGGACTACCTCTTCCTCGGGGATGCCTGCTTTGTAACAGTGCTCGGCAAGCCGTGTCAGTAACGGGCGTAGGTCGTCACCCCGCTTCCAGTTTGTCAGTCCGTCGAATGAACGGTTTAGTGCCGCTTCAAAGAGCATGGAAAAGGTGTCCGATGAACTATAACCGGGCTGCATACGCAATAGGGGATTGGTTTCCGCTTGCTTTTGTTCCTTGAAGGTGGTTTCGCCGGGTATGGCAAAGGGCTGTTCCAGGCAGAAGGTGGTGGCGGCAGGGTTGTAGTAAGGTTGCTCGTCCAGCGTCATGCGGCAACTTTGGTTGAGCGACGGTTCCTTCAGGGTGATGGAGTAGGGCAACAGAGGTTGGTAACAGTTCACTGCGAGGCGGTAGGCGTGGGCATGAAACAGGGCCATTTCACTTTCGCGCTTGGGCAGTGAGCCGTCGGGCAGGGCGAAGAGTACCCATATTTTGACGCTACGTCCGCTGCTTCCGCAGAAGGCGGCAAAAGTCTGGGGTAATAGGGAGACTTGCTGTTTTATTTGTTCCACTTCGGTGCTACCTGTCAGGTGGTTGACTTCAATCTGCACCAGCCCGTTGTAAATCTTCACCCGATGTTCTCCGTCTTTGGTACGGGCATATTCCACGGCGGGGTAGATGCGAGGCAACTTGTCTATGTTCTGGTAGTGATTATTGGTTCCTTGCAGTATGGGGATGAGATGGCGCAGGGCTGATACATGCGCTGCTTTGTTCTCTTTCTTTATTTTTGCTATCAAGTTTTCAGCTTCAAGGGTACTGAAAGATTCTTTACCGGTTTCACGGTCGGTGCGTATAAGGGTTAGTTTCATCGTGGTTATTTTTAGTTACTGTTTTCAAAAGACGGCGCAAGTTACGGCAAAAAGCCGGGGACACAAAGTTTTTCTTTATTTTTTATGTCTCTTACAAAAATACGGTTTCTTTTTTATCTGCAAACTACTTCTCTCCATTTATATTCTTCCATCTTCATCCTTCGTTTCATTCATTAAATACAAGGATGCAGAAGTACAGAAAAATAGATGAGTATAAACGCAGAAAACTTAGTTTCTTTGTATACAAACCTGTAGTATTAAATATTCTCTAGCTCTTTCTTTGATTAAAACATCACCCTTTCCTTGCTTTTGCATTGCTTTTTCTTTATCTTTGCATTTGATATTTTGGCTTGTCCACAGCCGTGAATCTTGTGCTTCACAGTCGTAAAGCAGCAACACCACAACTGTGAAGCACGCGATTCACAGCTGTGGGCAAGCCAAAAACATTGCTTGCCAATGAAAGAAACATAAGAGATTAACATAAGCAATCCCTGCTCTGAATATCACTGAAAGCGGGGAATGCAATAACAAAAGAACAATGGCGATATTATTTGATTGGTACGAGAATCCAAAAAACAAAGAGCGTCAGAACGAAGAACTGACCCTGCACCCGCGCATCCGGCTGAACGGCTCCACGGACACTGCCGCGTTGCGAAGGTTCATACAGGAATATTGTTCGCTGACCGAAACGGATGTTTTGGCCGTGCTCGATGCCCTGTCGCACTTCATGGGACGGGAATTGGGTGAAGGACGCCAGGTGCACCTGGATGGCATCGGCTATTTTCGCCCTACGCTGACCTGCACTGAACCGGTGAAGGTGGATACCAAACGGAAAAGCACCAAGGTAAAGCTGAAAAGCATCACCTTTCGTCCCGACATGGCACTGCGAAGCGAGGTAGGCAACATTAAAGTCCTGCCGCTGAAACAACGGAATGTATTGCAAAAGCCACTGACCCCGGAAGAGATTGACAAACGACTGGAGAAATTCTTCACTACGCACGACTTTATGACGAAAGGCGACTTCTATTCTCTCACCGGAATGACGAGAACTACAGCCACCCGGCATATTAGGCGTCTTTGTGATGAAGGAAAACTGGAAAATAAAGGGTTGCAGAAACAACCGATTTATGTGCAGAAAAAGGCGTAATAGGAAGATTATTAGCGGAATATGCGTGTTTGTATGGAGTGTAGGCAAATTGCTTGCACTTTATTTATATTTGCTGCCACCACCGCTGTGTTGCCGATGAATAGGGAGATGTAAAGCATGAGTGCAAGCGTGCAAGTAAAAGTGCATATAAACTTTTTGTACGCTGCACCTGGCTGATGCCTCTCTCCATTCAGAGAATCTTTAGAAGACTAAGGTTATAAAGAGAGCAATATTTTTATTACTTTTGCACCAATCTATCATTCATTTACTAAGGAATTCTATTTCATGGCTAAGAAAAATTCTACAAAAGATACAGAACAATCCCTTTCCCTGTTTGGTAAAATAAGGGCGATCTTCAAAAATGAAACCATTCACTTTGTTATTGGCTTGGTACTGGTCATTTTCTCTGTGTACTTGCTACTGGCCTTTTCTTCGTTTTTCTTTACGGGAGCGGCGGATCAAAGTATCATTGATTCGGGTAATGCACAGGAATTGGCTTCTACCAATAATGGGGTGAAGAATTATGCCGGTTCGCGCGGCGCTCAATTGGCAAGTTATCTGATAAATGACTGCTTCGGTATTTCCTCTTTCTTCATCCTTGTATTCCTTGCAGTGGCGGGGTTGAAGTTGATGCGTGTACGGGTGGTTCGCCTCTGGAAGTGGTTTATCGGTTGTTCGTTGTTGTTGGTTTGGTTCTCTGTCTTCTTCGGCTTTGCCTTTGTGGAGCAGTATAAAGACTCTTTCCTGTATCTGGGCGGTATGCACGGATATAATGTCAGCAACTGGTTGGTATCGCAGGTAGGTGTTCCGGGCGTTTGGATGATTCTGTTGGTGACTGCTATCTGCTTCCTTATCTACCTCAGTGCACGTACAGTTATCTGGTTGCGCAGATTGTTCAGCCTTAGCTTCCTGAAGCGCAAACAGAAAGAGGAAGAAGAGAAAGGAGAAACACCGGAAGAGTTTACGGACTCCTGGACGGCAAAAGGAAAGAAAAAGCCGGTTTCTGTTCCTGATGTGGCAGATATAAAAGAAGAAGAGGCTCCCGTTGAAATTCCCGAACCTATAAAAGAACCGGAAAATGAAATTACATTGGATTTGGGTGGCGTTACGGAAACACAGCCTGCCAAGGTATCGGGTGAAGAAGTGTCTATGACTATTGAAACGCCTGTTCCTGATCCTGTACCTTCTTTCCACGAAAAAGCGGCGGAACCCGTATTCGAAATAGAAGCTACTGAAAATGATGACGAATATAAAGGCCCGGAAAAGGAACCCTATAATCCCCGTCTAGATCTGGAAAACTATCGTTATCCTACTGTCGACCTGATGAAGCATTATGATAATGCCGAGCCTACTATCGACATGGCGGAGCAGAATGCCAATAAAGATAAGATTATAAATACACTGCGCAGTTTCGGTATTGAAATCAGTACGATAAAGGCGACGGTGGGACCTACGGTGACACTGTATGAAATTACTCCCGAGCAAGGGGTTCGTATTTCCAAGATTCGTGGTTTGGAAGATGATATCGCTCTCAGCCTTTCGGCATTGGGTATTCGTATTATTGCGCCGATTCCGGGAAAAGGAACAATCGGTATTGAAGTACCAAACTCCAATCCGAAGATTGTTTCCGGACAGAGTATCATCGGTAGCAAGAAGTTCCAGGAGTCTACTTATGACTTGCCGGTAGCTTTGGGTAAGACGATTACCAATGAGGTTTTCATGGTTGATTTGTGCAAGATGCCGCATATGCTGGTGGCCGGTGCCACCGGCCAGGGTAAATCTGTCGGACTGAATGCCATCATCACTTCTTTGCTTTATAAGAAGCATCCGGCTGAACTGAAGTTTGTGCTGGTAGACCCTAAGAAAGTTGAATTCAGTATCTATTCGGTGATTGAACATCACTTCCTTGCCAAGCTGCCCGATGGGGAAGATGCTATCATTACGGATGTAACCAAGGTAGTGCAGACGCTGAATTCTATCTGTGTGGAAATGGATACCCGTTACGACTTATTAAAAGCCGCGCATGTGCGTAATATTAAGGAGTATAATGAGAAGTTTATTAATCGTCAGCTGAATCCTGAAAAGGGACATAAGTTTATGCCTTACATTGTGGTGGTGATTGACGAGTTCGGTGACTTGATTATGACGGCGGGCAAAGAGGTAGAGCTGCCTATTGCTCGTATCGCTCAGTTGGCGCGTGCAGTGGGTATCCACATGATTATCGCTACGCAGCGTCCGACAACGAATATCATTACCGGTACAATCAAGGCGAACTTCCCGGCTCGTGTTGCCTTCCGTGTATCTGCCATGATAGACTCGCGTACTATTCTCGACCGTCCCGGAGCTAATCAGCTGATCGGACGTGGTGATATGTTGTTCCTGCAAGGGGCAGATCCTGTACGTGTGCAGTGTGCCTTTATCGATACACCGGAGGTAGCGGAGATTACTAAGTTTATTGCCAAGCAACAAGGGTATCCTACCGCATTCTATTTGCCGGAGTATGTAGGTGAAGATGGTGGCGGAAACGATTTGGGAGATGTGGATATGGGACGTCTGGATCCATTGTTCGAAGATGCTGCCCGCCTGATTGTCATCCATCAGCAAGGTTCTACATCGTTGATCCAACGCAAGTTCGCTATCGGTTATAACCGTGCCGGGCGATTGATGGACCAATTGGAAAAAGCCGGTATTGTGGGACCTGCACAAGGCAGCAAAGCGCGCGAGGTGCTTTGTGTCGATGACAATGACCTGCAAATGCGCCTGAACAATTTACTATAAATCGTGTTAAACTAATGATGAAGAATATTCTTTTTGTTTATATCTGCCTGTTCGGTCTGGCATTACCGCTTTCGGCACAGAAACTGGATGCCCAAGATATATTGGACCGTACAGCTACTGCCTTCCGTCAGGCGGGAGGTATTCAAGCGGATTTTACGGTTCAGACGTATGCGAAAGGTGTTTTGCAGGGGAGTTCTGTCGGGACTATCCGTCTGAAAGGAGAAAAGTTCCTGTTGGATGCCGACGGGGTGAAAACCTGGTTTGATGGTCGTACGCAATGGAGCTATCTCACTAACAGTGACGAAGTGAACGTTTCCGAACCTACTCCTGAAGAGTTGCAAAGTATCAATCCTTATGCCCTGCTGTCCATTTACAAGCAAGGGTATCACATGAAATTGGGCAAAACTGATGTTTATGGAGGTAAACCTGCTTATGAGGTGATATTAACTGCTTCTGATAGAAAGAAGGATTTGCAGTGCGTTATTATTTATGTAACGAAAGACACCTTTCAGCCTTTATGTATCAGCATGACGCAAAAGGGTGGAAATAGCGTGGCTATTCGTATTACATCTTATAAAGCGGGAGAATCATACAACGATCATCTTTTCACTTTTGACAAGAAGGCATATCCGACTGCTGAAGTGATTGATTTGAGATAAAGGTATATACCTTGCCATTTACAATCTGAAGATTGTGCTACGGATGGTAAACAAAAGTTTTTTTCAATCGTAAATTGTAAATTGTTAAATTGTAAATAGAATTATGGAAACAGAAAAAGTAAAATGTCTGATTATAGGTTCTGGTCCTGCCGGTTATACTGCTGCTATTTATGCAGGTCGTGCCAACCTTTCTCCGGTACTTTATGAAGGATTACAGCCGGGTGGTCAGTTGACAACAACTACAGATGTGGAGAACTTTCCCGGTTATCCGGAAGGTGTCAGTGGCCAGCAATTGATGGATGATTTGCGCAAACAGGCAGAGCGTTTCGGTGCAGACCTGCGTTTTGGTATTGCAACCGCTTCTGACCTGAGTGCGGCTCCATACAAAGTAACGATTGACGAAGAGAAGGTGATTGAAACTGATACGTTGATAATTGCTACGGGCGCTACAGCCAAATATTTGGGATTGGATGATGAAAAGAAATATGCCGGTATGGGTGTCAGTGCTTGCGCTACTTGTGATGGTTTCTTCTATCGCAAGAAGGTGGTAGCAGTGGTCGGCGGTGGTGATACGGCTTGTGAAGAGGCTGTTTATCTGGCTGGACTGGCTAAGAAGGTTTATCTGATTGTGCGGAAGCCTTTCCTGCGTGCTTCCAAAATCATGCAGGAGCGTGTGATGAAGCATGAGAATATAGATGTGCTATTTGAGCACAATGCCGTGGGCTTGTTCGGAGAGAATGGTGTGGAAGGTGTTCATCTGGTGAAGCGTATGGGTGAATCGGATGAAGAACGCTACGACCTGGCTATTGATGGTTTCTTCCTGGCTATCGGTCATCAACCGAACTCAGATATCTTCAAGCCCTATCTGGATACAGATGAGACAGGTTATATAATTACAGAAGGCGACAGTCCTCGTACGAAAGTGCCGGGTGTGTTTGCCGCCGGTGACATTGCCGATCCGCATTATCGTCAGGCTATTACGGCAGCAGGAAGCGGCTGTAAGGCAGCACTTGAAGCGGAAAGATATCTTTCATCCAAGTGCTTGATCTAAAATTGTGAGTAAAAGAGTATAAAAAGAAAACTCCGGATTGTGAATCATAATCCGGAGTTTTCTTTTTATTATTAATGTGAATCCGGAGTTGAGTTTGCCTCATATTGGTATAGAAAGGAATAAGACTCACCACAGATTACACAGATTGACACAGATTTTATTTTACTGATTATTAGATTAATAAATCTGTGTGAATCTGTGTAATCTGTGGTGAATTAATTCATAACCGAAAAGAAAGGAACTTCTTTCAACCCCTGATTCGCATTATTAATATACTTCTATTTCATCTACATATAAGTCCGAAGGAATAATATCTCCCGGTGAATCTTTCCGGCAGTCAATGCCATTGCGCAATGTACCACCACTTTTTAAAGTCACTTTGATATAGCGCGCTTCGGTTGGCGTAAATTCCAGTACATCGGTGAACATCTTCCTGCCATGTTCAGGATATTCGCGGGTATAGGATGTCTGAGCTACTTCCTTGAATTCTTTGCCATTCGTGGACACTTCCACACGAGCTGCGCTTGCGGGCAGTACACGAAAAGCGGGATTATAGAGTGTACCGAATATCACCTTACTGATAGTGGCCGGTTTTTCCAGATCAACGGAAAATACGAGTTCATTGTTGTTCTTTTCATTTAGGCTGAAGGCTACCCATGGTGTGAAGGAAGCGATATTACCGCGTTTTCCATTGGTCAATCCCAACGTAGTGGTATCTGCGCCTAATATATCATTCTCTCCGAAAATGTCACCGCTCATCCAACCCCAATGAGGAGTGGTGGTGTATTGCTTTCCACTTATCAGGTTTGCATACAGTTTCTTGCCGTTCACTTTCCCCAGCATTTTACTGTTTTTGAAAGCTGCTGCCTGCAAATCAATGTAACCTTCCCAAGTGAATGGCTGAGTGTAAAGTTCAGACTTTGCAGTCGGTGCACTTCCATCTGTGGTATATCTGATTTCGGCATCCGGATAGAATGTTTCCAACACGGCTTTCAATGTGCCGTCGTACACGTGCGTATTGATATTGACATCGAAGAAATTGCGGCATGCTTTTACGTTCATGGCATCCATACGCTCAAAATCTTCTACCATGCGACTCCGGAAGCTATTCCAGTTCTTCCGGTTGTTCTGTGTCCAGCCCGTCTCTGCCAGGGCGACGGCACGGGGGAATGCCTGATAGTCACGACGTTCATCACTTTGCATGTATTCGTTCCATATATTACCTTGCACACCGATGATATGTTTTTTCACCAGTTCGTCAGCGTCATCGGGAACAGGATTATAACTATAGGTCTTTTTCAGTGTCTGATATCCGCCGATGGTAGTCGGTGCGGTTTCGGGTTCTTCCTGATACTGGTCCAGGTAAGCATACGGGCTGGGAGTCATAATTGCGTCGTGTCCCGCTTTGGCGGCAGTGATACCACCTTCCACACCACGCCAGGACATCACTGTTGCATTGGGTGCGAGTCCGCCTTCCAGGATTTCATCCCAACCGATGATATTCCGTCCTTTGCTGTTGAGATATTTCTCCATGCGGGTGATGAAGTAGCTTTGCAGCTTTTCTTCCTTTGTATGTTTCTTACCGTCAATGGCATTCGGAGTGGTATCATCTTTCAGACCTAATTTCTTAATCAGTTCTTGGCAATGTGCACACTTCATCCATGCATCTTTGGGACATTCGTCACCACCGATGTGAATGTATGGACTGGGGAATAATTCCATCACCTCATCCAGTACACCTTCCAGGAATTGGAACGTTTCTTCTTTGGGGCAGAAGACTTCTTCGAATACTCCCCATGTACCGGTAACTTCATACGTCGTATCCGGTCTGCAAGATAGTTCAGGGTAGGAGGCAAGTGCGGCAATGGCATGTCCCGGCATCTCTATTTCCGGAATTACGGTAATGTATTTGCTTGCTGCATAAGCCACTATATCTTTAATCTCTTCCTGTGTATAGTATCCTCCATGTTCTTTGCCGTCAAATATTTGCGGCCAGTTGACAAAATAGTAATCTATCAACGTTTCTTTCCGCTTCGAACCGACTTCCTGTAATTTCGGGTATTTCTTGATTTCTATCCTCCATCCCTGGTCATCAGTCAGGTGAAAGTGGAAGGTGTTCATCTTATGCATGGCAAGCATATCGATGAATTTATAAATGTAATCGGTCGTAGAGAAATGACGGCAGACATCCAGCATCAGGCCTCGGTAAGGAAAACGGGGAGCGTCTTCTACTTCAACAGCAGGCAGAGACCAGTTGGCACGTTTCACAGTTGCCTTTCCGTAGATGGCGGGTGGCAGCAGTTGGTACATGGTCTGTACTCCATAAAAGAAACCGTTGGGATGTGATGCCGAAAGGGTGATCTCATTCGGTGCGATGGAAAGCTTGTATCCTTCCTTGGGCATACCTTCTTCCGTAACGAAGCGTATGTCTGGTTGTTCCGGATTCTCCTGTGAACTGGTTTTCAGAGAAATACCAGAGGTCAACTGAATTTGCGCAATCAAGCTGTCCGCAATGGCTTGTACTTCCGGAGTACAACCGGCTGTGACGACAGATACTTTATTGCTCAGTAAGAAACGTCCCTCTTGGGGAGTCATCTGATTAGGCATCGGAACGATGTTGTACTCGTTCACCACTTCTTTTTGATTTTGCTGACAGCCGGAAGAGGCACACAGCAGGCTTGCTAATAGCAAAGCACTTAATCCTTTTTTCATGACATAAATGTGTGTTAAGTTTATAAATCGGGCAAAACAGGGAAAAGGGGGGTAGCTGTCGTCAAGGGGGGGAGACGCTACTATTCTTTATCCTATTTTACTTATCTTTTTCAGCTTTTCTTCGTCGATGATCTTTATTTTTCGTCCGTCGATAGTGATTAAACGTTCAGTAGAGAATTGTGATAGCGTACGAATGGCATTGGAGGTTGTCATATTCGACAAATTTGCCAGATCTTCCCGCGAAAGGTATATACTGAGAGTTGAGCCATCTTCTTCCAATCCATAGCTTTCTTTGAGGAAGAGCAGTGATTCTGCCAATCTGCCACGAATATGTTTCTGCGTCAGGTTGACAGTGCGCTCATCAGCAACTCCCAGATCGAAGGATAGTTGCTTGATAAAGAACATGGCAAGATCATTGTTCTGTGTCACCAATGTAGTGATAGCACTCATCGGTATCAGGCAGATCAGAGAAGGTTCGAAAGCGGCGGCAGCAGTGACGTAGTCTTCTTTGGCGAAATAAGCACGGTAACCGAAATACTCGACGGGTTTAATCATGCGGATAATCTGGCTTCTGCCACCGACACCATCCTTATAAATCTTGACTTTTCCATTTAGAAGGCACATAAGGTATTTAGGGGTTTCACCTTCGCAATGAATGACTTCATTTTTCTTATAATTCTGGAGCGTAAAATGGTTAGCGAGAAATTCCCGCTGTTCTTCATTCAGGGGCTCCCACATATCGGCTATCAGCTCCGGAACATTCACGTCTGACAAATTCATTTTTACCATAACTGCTGCAAAACTGTGTTATACAGCACAAATGTAAAAAGAAAAAATTAAATATTGCACAAAAGACACGAAAAGATGCAGTCTGGAGGCAGGAAAATGATAATTTAGCGGCGAGATGAAAGGCTGAAGTATCTCAATTCTCCTCCTCCGTCGGAGGAGGAGTACCCGTAGGGGGAGGTGGTAGGTAAAACAATAAAATACCTATTAATAATAAGATAAAGGAATTTTTCTCTCACCTACCACCCCGCCCTTTGGGCACCCCTCCTCCAACTGGAGGAGGGGAATTGAGATAGTCAGAATATCAACAACTACACTGATAAGTTATCATTTCGTGAACAGCAATTCCCTATATTTCGGCAACGGCCAGATCTCGTCGTCAACCTCCATTTCGAGGTGATCGATGTGGTCACGTATCTTTTCCAGATAAGGACGGACATTTTCTTCGTAGGCGAAAGCCTTGTCCTTGTAGCTATCCATGTGATTGGCAACTTTACGGGCTTCGGTCATTTCGCGTACCAGAACCTTGATGGACGTTACTCGTTTGGATATTTCACGTATCAGTTCCTTGCGGTCAGCACTCAGTACTTCGTATTCTTCGGGAGAGAAGATTTCCTTGAGGCCACGTAAATTCTCTAACAGACGGTTTTGGTAACTGACTGCAATGGGGACAATGTGATTGATGGCCAGATCACCCAGTACACGGCTTTCTATTTGCACTTTCATCGTGTACTTTTCCAGTTCCACTTCCAGGCGGCAGGCAAGCTCTGTTTCATTGAAGATGCGTTCACCTATCAGTACGGAACGAGACTGGTTATCCATATAATGCATCAGAGCTTCGGGTACGTGGCAGATGTTCGTCAATCCGCGACGGGCAGCTTCCTTTTTCCATTGATCTGAATAGCCGTCACCTTCGAATCGGATAGCTTCGGAAGCAATAATGGTTTCTTTCAGAACACGGAAGATGGCTTCATCTTTACCGATTCCTTCTTCCATCAACTTGTCGATAGAGGCTTTGAATTCATTTAACTGGTTTGCCATAGCTGCATTTATGGCAATCATGGCAGCGGCACAGTTGGAAGAAGAACCGGCAGCACGGAATTCAAAACGATTTCCGGTGAAAGCAAACGGAGAAGTACGGTTGCGGTCTGTCGTGTCGAGAAGGATTTCAGGAATACGTCCGATTCCTAATTTAAGGGTTGTTTTCTCTTCAGCCGTCATCTTGTCATCGCCTACCTGGCGTACGATATCATCCAGAGTAGCCGATAATTGTCTGCCCAGGAATATGGACAGAATAGCGGGCGGCGCTTCATTGGCACCCAGACGGTGGCTGTTGCCGGCACTCATGATAGAGGCACGCAGCAAATTCTGATTCTTATAGACCATCATCAGTACATTCACCAGGAAAGTCAGGAAAAGCATGTTGCCTTTAGGATTCTTGCCGGGTGCAAAAAGATTGATGCCGGTATCAGTGCAGAGTGACCAGTTGTTGTGTTTTCCCGAACCGTTTACACCGCTGTATGGCTTTTCATGCAGCAATACGGCAAAGTTATGCTTACGGGCAATACGTTTCATCAGGTCCATTACTAACTGGTTATGATCGTTGGCAAGGTTGGCATTCTCAAAGATGGGAGCCAGTTCAAACTGGTTGGGTGCAACCTCGTTATGGCGTGTTTTTGCCGGAATACCCAGTTTGTGACATTCTATTTCCAGTTCTTTCATAAAGGCTGTTACCCGTGGCGGAATAGAACCGAAATAGTGGTCTTCCAACTGTTGGTCTTTGGCGGAAGAATGTCCCATTAGCGTGCGTCCGGTCAGGCAAAGGTCGGGGCGGGCGTTGTATAGGGCAGAGTCTACCAGGAAGTATTCCTGTTCCCAGCCTAAATTAGTGAACACGCGGGTTACATTTTTATCGAATAACTGGCATACTTCCGTGGCAGCTTTGTCTACGGCACCGAGTGCTTTCAGCAATGGAGTTTTGTAGTCCAGCGCTTCGCCGGTATATGAGATGAAGATTGTAGGGATACACAGAGTTGTATCTACCACGAAGGCGGGAGAGGAAACATCCCATGCTGTATATCCGCGTGCTTCAAATGTATTACGGATACCTCCGTTGGGGAAAGAAGAAGCGTCCGGTTCCTGTTGGATGAGCAATTTGCCGGAGAAGCGTTCAATTACATTTGAATTTTCTCCGAATTCGATGAATCCATCATGTTTCTCAGCTGTACCATCCGTCAGCGGTTGAAACCAGTGAGTGTAATGAGTAACGTTCAGGGATTTGGCCCAACTTTTCATGCCGTTTGCTATCAGGTCAGCTATCTCTCTACTGATGGGAGTCCCTTTTTCGATAGCATCTGTTACAGCTTTGTAAGCTTCTCTGGGTAGATATTCCTGCATTTTCTTGCGGTCGAACACGTGGCTTCCGTAGTAATCGGATAATTTGTTCGAAGGGGTTGTAACTTCAAGAGGGCGCCGGTTGGCAAGCTCTTGCAAGGCGTAAAATCTCATTTTTGACATATTTGTCCTTCTTTTGTTGGTTGTTGGGCGCAAAATTATATGTTTTTTCCGGAAGTACCCCTATTTTTTAGGGGGTATTATTGAAAATAATGTGTTTTTTATGCGGATACCCCCTAAAATATTCGGGGATGTTACAGAAAAAACTCTTTTAGGGGATTTTATCTCCGCTCTTTTCTATATTGAAGTTATATCTGGGCTGTAATGAAGAATCTTTCATCAGGTTTCTTAAAAAGAGAGGTATTTCGTCGTTTTACAACCTTTTTTTCTATATTTGTCCCTATATATTTGGAGGTATTGCCGTTGAAACGCGTCTTTTGTATAGGAACCTTGCTATGTCTTTTGCTTTCAGCTTGTCCGAAAGTGCAGGCAGCTTCTATCCCTGATCCTTACGATGCGAGCTTGCTTTCTGCGGACTCTATTATGAAGAAAGTCATCTTCTTTGCTCCTTTTTATGAAAGTATTATCGACGACTATAGAGCTGATCTTTATATTAAGGGAAAAGTGAATCTTCGCAAGAAAAATCACATCTTACGCTTTATTCCTACCATGTTCCGCATCCGGAAAGGAGTGAGGGAGTATATGATGGAAACTTATAGTGACTTGCATTTTACTGCTCCCGACATTTATGATCAGAAAGTAAAAGCCAGTGTCGGTACCTCTTCCGAGTTTTGGGAACTGGACGGAAGGCTGCCTGAATATTTCCATGTTAATATCTACGCTTCTACCTTATTATATGATAAGCTTCTTTCGCCTCTGGCTCCAAATGCGATGAAATATTATTCTTATCATGTCGATTCGGTAATGGGTAAAGTGCATGATTTGCAATATAAGATTAGTTTCAAACCGAAAAGCAAAAGCTTTCAGTTGGTCAGCGGTCACATGGTGGTCAGTGAGAATGTCTGGAGTGTGCGTGAGATGCATTTTAGCGGACGTTCTGAAATGTTGCGTTTCAACAATATGATACGTATGGGAGATGTGGGTGAATCGGATGAGTTTTTGCCTGTACATTATGATGTGGATGCCACTTTCCGCTTTTTGGGCAATGTGGTCGATGCCAATTATATTGCTGCTCTCGATTATAAAACCATTATTCAGAAAGACCCTTCACGGATGGACCGGAAAAGATTGAAGAGCAAGTATGATCTGTCGGAGTCCTACACATTGCGCAGTGATACGAATGCCAACAAGAAGGATAGTTCTTATTTTGAGAGTATACGTCCCATTCCGTTGACTGTACATGAACAGGACTTATATAAAGATTTCTTTTTAAGCCGTGATACTTCATATCGATATAAGAAACCCAAAAATAAGAATCTGGAATTTTGGGGACAGATCGGTGATGCGCTTATCAGCCGCTATACGGTAGATCTTTCGAAACTGGGCAGTGTGCGCTGTTCACCGCTTATCAATCCATTCTTGCTGAGTTATAGCGGGAAGAATGGTTTTTCTTACCGGCAGGAATTTAAGTACAACCGTATTTTTACGGGCGACCGTTTGTTACGTATCGTTCCCAGATTGGGTTATAACTTCAAGTATAATGAGTTTTATTGGTCGATAAAGTCAGATTTTGATTACTGGCCACGTAAGCGCGCGGCCCTTCACGTTAATCTGGGTAATGGCCACCGCATTTATAGTAGTAGGATGCTGGATGAATTGAAAAACATTCCGGATAGTGTTTTCGATTTTGATCAGGTACAACTGGATTACTTTAATGACTTATATTTGCAGGTGCGCCATAGTTGGGAAATAGTGAACGGCCTGTCGCTGGATGTCGGTTTCTCCATGCATAAGCGTACGGAGGCCAATCGTTCGATGTATGTATCCACAAGGGCGACTTCGCGAAGTGTAGGCTCTTCTTCAGAAGTTTATCCTGATTGGACAGAGAAAATGCGTCATTCTTACAATAGTTTTGCTCCGCGTGTCCGTCTGACGTGGACGCCCGGTCAGTATTACTATATGAATGGGGATCGTAAAGTGAATTTACATTCCAAATATCCCAGTTTTTCAGTGGACTGGGAGCGGGGCATCAATGGGGTTTTTAAAAGTACCGGTACGTATGAGCGTGTAGAGGTGGATATTCAACACTCCATTCCCTTGGGGTTGATGCGTGATTTTTATCTCCGCTTTGGATGGGGTGCTTTTACTAATCAAAAAGATATATACTTTGTGGATTTTGCCAATTTTACCCGTTCCAATCTTCCCGTGGGATGGAATGATGAAATTGGCGGTGTATTCCAGTTGCTTGACGGGCGGTGGTATAACTCCTCCCGTAAATATCTCCGTGGGCATTTGACGTATGAATCTCCCTTCCTGATGTTGCGTCATTTGGTGAAGTATACACAGCATGTGCTCAATGAGCGTCTTTATCTGAATGCTTTGGTTGTTCCGCATCTGAACCCTTATGTTGAGGTTGGTTATGGCATCGGCACCAATATTTTTGATTTCGGAGTCTTTGGCAGCTTTGCCAATTGGAAATTTAAGGAGATAGGTTGCAAATTCACTTTTGAATTATTTAACCGATAATCTTTAAGTTTTTCCTGTATTTCTGTTATTAACTTCCTTTATAAATTACCCGGCTTTCGTGTTATTGTAGTTTAGAAAAACAGTGTTCTATGTTCTATAACATGCAATGACGTATTCGATGAAAGTATAGTGTTTTCTCTGATTATCAATTGTTTATTTGTTTTTGACGTATTGATAACGTATTCTGAATTTTGAATTGACGTATTTAAGAATGGGTACTTAGGGCTTCTTTTATTGCATTTTACTCTATGTTTGCAGTGTTCAATTGAGAACGAAACCGAGAATTGTTAATCTTAATTTAGTAAAACTTATGAAAAAGTTATTATCAGTTTTATTTTTACTGAGCTTTACCTTAGCTTCTGCTGTATATGCACAAGATATACAGATAAAAGGTACGGTGGTAAGTGGTGCGGACAATGAACCCTTACCTGGAGTAAATGTGGTGGTGAAAGGTAATGCCACTACGGGAACAATCACCGGTATAGACGGTGAATTTACTTTGTCGGTTCCTTCCGACGCAATCCTTTCTATTTCTTATATAGGATTCAAATCACAGGATATTCCATTAAACGGTAAACGTGAATTTAAGATTGTATTACAAGAAGATGCGGAAGCTTTGGATGAGGTTGTCGTTGTTGGCTATGGTGTTCAAAAGAAGAGCGTAGTGACTGCTTCAATTGCTAAAGTATCATCAGATGATTTAGCTTTCACGGCACCTGTTCGCGTGGATAATGCTTTGAAAGGATTGGCTGCTGGTGTAACCGTAACTTCATCTTCTGGTCAGCCGGGTGCTGCTGCACAGATTCGTGTGCGTGGTATTGGTACAGTGAATAACTCAGATCCACTTTATATTGTGGACGGTATGCCACTTGAAGGTGGGCTTGATTATCTGAATCCCAATGATATTGCCTCTATTGAAGTGCTAAAAGATGCTGCTTCGGGTGCTGTTTATGGTGCACGCGCTGCTAATGGTGTAGTTTTGGTTACAACTAAAACAGGTAAGGAAGGTAAGACAAAAGTGACTTATGATTTTTCTTATGGTTGGCAGAATCCTTGGAGAGAACGTGACGTGCTGAATGCCACAGAATATGCAATCATGATGAATGAAGGTGCAATAAATTCTGGACAAGCTCCTAAATATAATGATCCTTATTCTTATGGTGTAGGTACTAATTGGCAAAAAGAAACATTTAACAATGATGCTCCTGTCATGAATCACCAAGTGAGTGTAAGTGGGGCATCAGAAAAAGTTAATTATATGTTCTCTTTAGGATATTATGGGCAAGAAGGTATTGTAGGAGGTAACTATAATCGTTCTAATTATAATCGTCTCACTCTGCGCAGTAATACTCAATATACTATTTTTGACGAAAGTAAGAACCGTAATTGGTTGAATAGTCTGAAAATTACTTCGAATTTATCTTATGCACGTGTGAAGGCTAGATCAATAGAAGCGAATTCTTCTTATTATTCACCGTTAGGATCAGCTTTGGCTTTATCTCCAATTCTTACTCCTTATGCGGAGGGTGATGCAGCTGATGCTCAGCTTAAAAAATATGAAGGTGATTCAAACTATACCCCGGTTTATAGTCCAGATGGGCGGCTTTATACGATCCCTGGTGGTGATTTTAATGAGATGATTAATCCTTTGGCTTCTTTGTCATTACCTGGTGCTCTTTCAAAGACTCATAAATTTGTAGCTAACTTTTCTGCAGACTTGCAACTTTGGGATAATTTGAAGTTCAGAACCTCCTATGGAGTTGATATCCAGTTTTATAGTAATGATGGGTATACTAAGAAATACTATTTAGCATCTGGTCTTAATTCATCAAAGTCTAATGCCTATTCTGAAAAGACGGATGCGACTGTGTGGCAATTGGAAAATGTATTGATGTATGATAAAACAATTGATAAACATTCATTTTCTATTGTTTTAGGTCAATCTGCCAAGAAGTCTACTGGTTCATATTTGGGTGGTAATCGTGATAATATTATCAATCTGGATCGTCCTTATATTGATGCTTCTAATGGCTTGTCTGATGAAGGACAAATGAGAGTTTGGGGTGGTCCTAATGATGTGGCTACATTAGCTTCTATGTTTGCTCGTATTAGCTACAACTTTGATGAACGTTATATGTTGCAGGCTACTGTTCGTCGTGATGGTTCTTCCCGTTTTGGTGCTAATAATCATTATGCAACTTTCCCCTCTTTTTCTTTAGGATGGAACCTCACTAATGAAAAGTTTATGGAGAAGCGCCCGGAATGGTGGACGAATACCAAAATTCGCCTTTCTTGGGGTAAGAATGGTAATGAAAATATTGGTAATTTCAAATATACAACTCTAACTTCTACAGGCCATAATGTTATTTTTGGTCAAAGTGAAAGTACTTCATTAGGTGTGAAAGCATCTGGTCTCGCCAATCCAGATTTGAAATGGGAAGAATCGGAACAATTAGATTTTGGACTTGATTTTGGTTTCTTTAATAATGCACTGACGTTTACAGTCGATTATTATAAGAAAAAGACTAAAGGTATGTTGATGAAGATGAATATTCCTTCTTATGTGGGTGAAGAGAAACCATGGGGTAATGTTGGCACAATGGAGAATAGAGGAGTTGAAATGGAACTTGCTTATAAATTTAGTAAAGGCAATTGGAATTTTCGCGTAGCAGGTAATCTATCTTATCTGGAAAATGAATTAATCGAATATGGTAATGATACAGGATGGGATAATCTGGATAGTTTCCGCACAGCCGGTACTGTTAGTCGTGCACAAAATGGTAAGCCTTACCCTTATTTTTATGGATATAAGACTGCGGGTATTTTCCAGAATATGGATGAAGTGGCAGCTTATATCAATAAAGATGGTGGAATGATCCAACCAAATGCTGTTCCTGGTGACGTGCGTTTTGTTGATATGAATGGTGATGGAAAAATAACGACTGATGATTGTACAGATATTGGTAAAGGTATGCCAGACTGGACTTATGGTTTGAATTTTAATGTTTCTTGGAAGAATTTTGATTTGAGTATGATGTGGCAAGGAACCATTGGTAACGATGTATATGATGCAACCCGCCCTATTGATATTGCTAATGCTAACCTTCCTTCGTGGATGTTAAATCGTTGGACAGGTGAAGGCACTTCAGACAAGTATCCTCGTTTTGCATGGGGGGATAATACAAACTGGCTTTCTTCTGATCTTTACGTTTATGATGGTAGCTATTTGCGTTTGAAAAATATTCAGTTAGGTTATACACTGCCTAAAAATTGGACAAGAAAAGCTTTTGTTTCTTCATTGCGTGTCTATGTGGCAGCTGAAAATTTGTTGACCTTTACTAAATATCATGGTTACGATCCGGAAATCTCATCTGGTGGTACATCGCTTGGCATTGATCGTGGTGTATACCCACAATCAAGAACTTGGACAGTAGGAGCTAATTTAACATTCTAATTATTGAATCTAAATACTATAAAGATATGAGAAAAAATACATATATAATCGCAGGTTTGATTTCTTCTGTTTTTTTGATGACAGGATGTGCCGACTCTTTTTTGGAGGTTGAATCTAAGACTCAGGAAACTATTGATACATATTTCACGACTGATGAACATGTACAGGAAGCTGTAGTAGCTGCTTATGCACCTTTACATTGGACGGATTGGGATGGTAATCAGTATTCTCCGGTTTTGCAGGCGAGTGATATTATGGCTGACGATCTTTGGGTTGGAGCAGCTAGTAAAACAGACCAAGCGCATTTACATTTGAGCGCAAATTATGAAGCGGTGCCTACTAATTGTATACAAAATATTTGGAATACGGCTTATAAAGGTGTAAAACGTTGTAATGATGTACTTACTTATATTGGTTGGGCTGGGGAAAATCTAACGAAGGAAAGTGCAACCTATTATGAAGCTCAAGCCCGTGTACTCCGGGTGTTCTACTATACATGGTTATGGAAATTCTATGGGAATATTCCTTATTATGAGGCCAATTTGACTTCACCTTATTTGACTGAACAATTCCAAGCTGATGCGGTATATAATGCTATGGTTGTTGATTTGGAAGGTGCTATTGCTCTGAACGCATTACCAATGAGAGAAGAATCTAAAAATTATGGTCGTGTTACTTTGGCAATGGCTTACATGCTTTATGCGGAAATAGTGATGTATCAGAATGATGATTCTCGTTATACTACAGCTTTGAAGTATATGACAGACATTATTAACAGTGGTAAATATGATTTGGTTGATAATTATGCAGGCATTTTCAGGGAATCTGGAGAATGGAGTACTGAATCTATTTTTGAAATAAACTATAAGGATGATCAAGCAACTCGTAATTACACTGATAATGTGTTTGTTGCTGGAGGAACTGTATTGCCCACGATGATGGGACCTGATGGCTGGGTTGATGGAACTGATGGACATAATAACGGTTGGGGAACTTTCCCGGTACGTACAGAAACTTATAATATGTACAGTGATGAGGATACTCGTCGTGATGGTACATGTTGGAATGCAGCAGCTGCCGGAACTTATAATTCCCGTTATCAGGATACAGGCTTTTTTCTTGAAAAATATACTGCTCATACTGGTGACAATGCCGATTGCAGTAATGACCCGCAAGTGAACTATAATAATAATTTTCGTATTTATCGCTTTTCTGAAACTTTGCTTAATGCAGCTGAGCTTATAGTACGTAATGCTGGTTCGGGTGATGCTAAAGAATATTTGAATCGCGTGCGTAAACGTGCAGGATTAACTACCGAATTGGAACCTACAGTCGATAATATTATCGAAGAACGTCATTTGGAGTTTGTTGGTGAAGGTAAACGTTACTGGGATTTGGTTCGTACAGGTAAGGCTTCTATTGTGTTGGTTCCCGACGAATATGGTTATCGTACCAATACTTGGAGCATTAATAAGAAATACTTACCTATTCCACAAAGTGCTATTGATTCAGCACAAGGTTCGTTAACTCAAAACAATTACTAATCATTAAAAAGAAAAAGATTATGAAAAAAATATATAGTTATATCGGGGGCTTACTGCTGGTGTCAGTGCTTGCTTTTATGGCTTGCTCTCCAGAAGATTTTCCTTCTGTGTCTGAAGGAGGGATACCTATAGCTTCATCTTATGAAGATGCTGTTGAGATTCTTGTTGACCAAGAAACCAATCAGGTTACTTTCAATCTGAATAGTAAAGGCTGTATGCCTGTTTGGATTATAGATGGAAAAACTTATTCTACAGTAAACGGACTAAAGAAAATATATACTAAGTCTGGTGATTATACGGTAGATGTAAAGATAGCTAATACGAATGGCATCAGTGACGGCACGTTTATAAAGACATTCCATGTTGATAATACGATTATTGATTTCACAAAATATATCACTTTCTTGAGTGGAGGGACATCTAAAGAGTGGATGGTAGCAAAAGATGAAGCAGGACACTTAGGCTGTGGTGAGACTGGAACCGATGGTTTGGGTTGGTATTCAGCTACAGCTAATGAAAAGGCTGATATGGGACTTTATGATGATATTGTTACTTTTGATTCAGAAAAGAACTATACATATAATCCAGGTGAAGGTGGTACAGTGTTTGTGAATACGGGATGTTCTGCTTTTAGCGAATTTAATCCTAATGATGGTAAAGATTTTATGGCTACCGTTAGTGAACAGAAAGCTACTTATGATTTTGATGTAGTGGGTAATGACCTATATATTACATTTCCTTCGCAAACGCTTTTTCCATACATTGCCAATGATGCCATTTACCAGACTCCACGTTACAGAGTGCTTTCTATGGATACCAAGAAGATGGAATTAGTTTCTGATAATGGAGAAATAGCTTGGCACTATACCCTGACGTGTGATAACACGAAAACATTTACTGGTTTCAAGTATAATCATGACTGTAATATGTGGAAGTCTGCTGTTGTTGCTGAGCCTGCATTCTATTATGCACCGGGATGGGTACAGATAGCCAATCCTGAATATACGCTAAATGGCAGTACTTATAAAGTAACCTTACCTATTGCTACTACTGAAAAATGGCAAGCGCAGATGCCTCTTGTATCTGATGTGGCTACAAATTCTGCTACAACCTATGATTTTTCAGTTATACTCACTTCAAGTAAGAATCATGGAAACGTTACAGTCAAATTGGTCGATAGTGCAGATGACGGAATTTATTATTTTGAAGAGAGTCTGAAGTTGAAGGCTTATGAAGATTATGTCTTCTATCGGTCTGACATGCCTGGGCTTGATATTGATAATGTAAAGCTTGTATTCGACTTTGGTGGCAATGAAACAGATACGGAGATGACTATTAAGAATATTGTAGTGAAAGAACATAGTTGTGACGATGGTACAGTACTTCCGGCAGAAGAGCCGGAAGAACCGGAACCAGAGGTAACCTGGACTCCTGATGGTCCTGCTAATTTCTGGAATGGTGCTACAATTACGAATGAGTTTTATTATGCTCCTGGCTGGAACCAGATTGCTGATCCTGATTTTGAGGTAAATGGCAATATTTATAAGGTAACACTGCCAGAGCCTACTACTGATCAATGGCAGGCGCAGGTTAAATTCCTTACTGATATGCAGACTACTGTAGATAAGACTTATGATTTCCGTATTATTATGAATTCGACGCAAAATATTAAGGGGGCAACTGTGAAGTTGGTACAACATGGTGATGATAATACATTCTATTTTGCTGAAAAGGTAGAATTGAAAGCCTATGAGGATGTAATTTTCCAGCAAATTAATATGGCAGGTCTTGATATGTCAGCTGTAGAGCTTGTGCTTGATTTTGGTGGTTGTCCTGCTAGCACAGAGGTTACGGTAAGTGGCATTATATTGCAGGAACATAATGGTCCGGTAAAGATAAACTGGAATTATGACTCGGCTTGTAATATGTGGAAGAGTTCTAAATATACGAATGATTTTTATTATGCCCCGGGTTGGACCCCTATTGAAAATCCTGGCTTTGAAGCAAGTGGCAGTGCCTTTAATATAACATTACCTAATGCTACAACTGATCAGTGGCAGGCGCAGGTGAAGTTCTTGACGGATATGACTACGAATGCGTCGACATCGTATGATTTTCATTGTGTATTGAATTCCTCACAAAAGTTGAAAGCTACACTAAAGATGGTGTTGCATGGTGATGATAATGCTTTCTATTTTGTCGAGAGAGTGGATTTGGCTGCTTATGAAGATTATACATTTGAGCAGACAGCTATGCCTGGCATTGATATGAATAATGTCGATTTTGTACTTGATTTTGGCAGCAATCCGGATAATACGGAAGTAACTGTTAGTAATATTATTTTAAAAGAATCAAGTTGTAACGAATAATAGTTAATAATTAATGTGCACGGTTGATCATATGAAATTAGCCGTGCATGTTTTAATGCATTAGATTATGAAATGTATGAATTTATACTCTTTATTGTTAGTGGTGTTAATTTTTGTGAGTTGTGGAAGTAGCAATGATGCCTCTGGAATGATTGCCCCTACTGTCAATGTATCACCTACCCAGGTATCAGCTACTTATGAAGGAGTCGTTACAAAGTTATCGATTACTTCCGATCAGGAATGGACAGCTTTTAGTGGAGATGCTTGTAAAGAATGGGTTAGCTGTAAAACGTCTGGTAGTATTGGTACACAAGGTACTGTGGAAGTGACAGTTAAAGCTAATACTAGCAATCAGTCTCGTGAAGGAGAGATTATAGTAAAGTCTGGAATAACGCGTATTTCGATTCCTGTATCTCAGGATGCAAAACCGGAAGAACCTGTGGACCCAGATATACAGGTTCCTGAAGGGTACAAATTAGTTTGGCAAGATGAGTTTAATAATACTTCTTTGAGCACTCCAGATGAAAGTCTATGGAAATATGAAACAGGGCATGGTACCGATGGTTGGGGTAATAATGAAATTCAGAACTATATTGCTGGTTCTAAAGATGGAGTCGTATGCGCGGATGTAAGTAATGGTACATTAAAAATCATAGCACAGAAAGTGGGTGATGAAGTCTACTCCATTCGAATGAATACTCGAACAAATTGGAAATATGGTTACTTTGAAGCTCGTTTGAAACTACCGAAAGGAAAAGGTACTTGGCCTGCTTTCTGGATGTTACCTGATCCATTCACCAGCTGGCCTGATGGTGGAGAGATTGATATAATGGAAGAAGTGGGATATGATCCTAACAATGTACTTTCTACTATTCATTGTGGTGCTTATAATGGCAGTAACGGAAAGCAAAAAGGAGATGGTTCTTATATTGCTACAGCCCAAACAGATTTTCATATATATGCAGCAGAATGGACTGAGGATTATATAAGTTTTCTAGTAGATGGAAAAGAGCATTTTCGTTATACGAATGATAAAACGGGTACTGCTACCTGGCCTTTCTTTACAAACTTTAATTTGAAGTTAAATCTTGCGTGGGGAGGAAATTGGGGAGGTGCTCAGGGCATAGATGAATCGGCCTTACCTGCAACTTACGAGATTGATTATGTACGTGTATTTCAAAAAAATAAGTAATCATGGTTAGATTGTCATTATTTTGCTTGCTTTTACTTTCTTTTGTCTCTTGTACGCAAGTAGCAAATAAAGGTAGTGATGCGGCAACCGAGAAAAAAGTAGAATCTCTCCTGTCTAAGATGACCCTTGAGGAGAAAATCGGTCAGATGAACCAGATTTCCTCTTACGGTAATATCGAGGATATGAGTGCTTTGATTAAGAAAGGTGAAATCGGTTCCATCTTGAATGAGGTGGATCCGGTGCGTATTAATGCGCTACAGCGCGTGGCAATGGAAGAATCCCGTTTGGGTATTCCTTTATTGATAGCGCGTGATGTCATTCACGGGTTTAAAACAATTTTCCCTATTCCCTTGGGACAAGCGGCTTCGTTCAATCCGCAGGTAGCGAAAGACGGTGCACGGGTAGCAGCTATTGAAGCTTCGTCTGTAGGTATCCGGTGGACTTTTGCGCCAATGATTGATATTGCCCGCGATCCTCGCTGGGGACGTATTGCCGAAGGGTGTGGTGAAGATACGTACCTTACTTCCGTAATGGGAGCTGCTATGGTAGAAGGTTTTCAGGGAGATTCGCTGAATAGTCCTACTTCAATTGCAGCTTGCCCTAAACATTTTGTAGGTTACGGTGCAGCCGAAGGAGGACGTGATTATAATTCTACGTTCATTCCCGAACGTCGTCTGCGCAATGTTTATTTGCCACCTTTTGAAGCTGCCACCAAAGCGGGTGCAGCCACGTTTATGACTTCATTTAATGATAATGATGGAATCCCTTCTACCGGGAATGCTTTTATTTTGAAGAATGTACTCCGTGACGAGTGGGGATTCGATGGTTTTGTTGTGACGGACTGGGCTTCTGCCAGCGAAATGATAAGCCATGGTTTTGCCGCCGGTTCAAAAGAAGTGGCAATGAAATCTGTGAATGCAGGAGTAGATATGGAAATGGTGAGTTACACTTTTGTGAAGGAACTGCCGGAATTAGTGAAAGAGGGAAAGGTGAAGGAAAGCACTATCGATGAGGCTGTTCGTAATATTTTGCGTATCAAGTATCGTTTAGGATTGTTTGATACTCCTTATGTAGATGAACAACAAACATCTGTCATGTATGCTCCTTCTCATTTGGAAGCAGCTAAGCAAGCTGCTGTTGAATCGGCTATTCTGTTGAAGAATGATAAGGAAGTGTTGCCGTTACAGCCATCTGTGAAAACTGTTGCAGTGGTAGGACCTATGGCTAATGCACCTTATGAACAGTTGGGTACTTGGATATTTGATGGTGAGAAAGCTCGTACTCAGACTCCGTTGAACGCTATTAAGGAAATGGTTGGCGATAAAGTACAGGTGATTTATGAACCGGGACTGGCATATAGTCGTGAGAAAAATCCGGTAAGTGTGGCTAGAGCAGCTGCCGCCGCTGCACGTGCAGATGTCATTCTTGCTTTTGTGGGTGAAGAATCTATTCTTTCGGGTGAAGCTCACTGTTTGGCTGATCTGGATTTGCAGGGTGATCAGGGAGCTTTGATTACAGCTTTGGCTAAGACGGGTAAACCTGTAGTGACTATTGTGATGGCGGGTCGTCCGTTGACTATCGGTAAAGAAGTCGAAGAGTCGACTGCTGTTCTCTATTCATTCCATCCGGGCACAATGGGCGGTCCTGCATTGGCTGATTTGCTTTGGGGGAAGGTTGTGCCGAGTGGAAAGGCGCCGGTCACTTTCCCGAGGATGGTGGGACAAATTCCTGTGTACTACGCTCATAATAATACCGGACGTCCGGCTACACGGAATGAAGTGTTGCTGAATGATATTGCTGTTGAGGCAGGACAGACTTCACTGGGCTGTACTTCCTTCTATATGGATGCGGGTTTTGATCCCTTGTTTCCGTTTGGTTATGGCTTGTCGTACACCACATTTAAGTATAGCAACATCAAACTGGCGTCTGATGTACTGAAAAAAGATGATGTGCTGACAGTGACATTCGATCTGGAAAATACCGGGAAATATGAAGGAACGGAAGTAGCTCAATTGTATATACAAGATAAGATTGGTTCCGTGACCCGTCCGGTGAAAGAACTGAAACGTTTCACTCGTGTGACATTGAAGCCGGGTGAGAAAAAAAGCGTTTCGTTTGAACTCCCTGTTAGTGAACTTGCATTTTGGAACATAGATATGGCTAAAGTTGTGGAACCCGGAGACTTTGGGCTTTGGGTGGCAACGGATAGTCAGTCCGGAGAAGAAGTTTTCTTCAAGGTAGTAGACTGATTGGTGATTTTAAGGTTAAAGTAGAAGAGGGGCGGTCCGTGATGGTTCGCCCCTCTTGATTATTTTATTTTTTGACACTTAAATAGAATTCATGGTTATTTTATACGTTTATAACCGTAAACAGCATTAGCGCCCAGTTCTTCTTCGATGCGAAGCAACTGATTATATTTTGCCATACGGTCGGAACGACTCAATGAACCGGTTTTGATTTGTCCGCTATTGGTGGCAACGGCGATGTCGGCAATCGTAGCGTCTTCCGTTTCCCCGGAGCGATGGGAGGTCACGGTAGTGTATCCGTGGCGGTGAGCCATTTCGATGGCATTCAATGTTTCGGTCAGGGAACCGATTTGGTTTACTTTAATTAGAATAGAGTTGGCACAACCTTTTTCAATACCCATGGCCAGGAAATCAACGTTAGTAACAAAAAGGTCGTCACCTACCAACTGGCAACGGTCGCCGATGCGGTCGGTAAGTTTCTTCCAGCCTTCCCAGTCATTTTCGCTCATGCCGTCTTCGATAGAGTCGATGGGGAATTGGTTGATAAGTTGTTCCAGATAGTCAATCTGTTCGTCAGCTGTGCGTTTCTTGCCTTTCTCGCCTTCGAACTTGGTATAATCGTAGATTCCGTCTTTATAGAATTCAGAAGAAGCGCAGTCCATGGCAATCATTACATCTTTGCCCGGTTCGTATCCGGCAGCTTTGATGGCGGCAATAATACTGTTCAGGGCATCTTCTGTACCTTCCAGATTTGGTGCAAAACCGCCTTCGTCACCTACTGCAGTGCTCAGACCACGATCTTTCAGTACTTTCTTTAAAGCGTGGAATACTTCGGCACCCATGCGCAGACCTTCACGGAAGGAAGTTGCGCCTACAGGGCGTATCATGAATTCCTGGAAGGCAATAGGAGCGTCACTGTGTGAACCACCGTTGATGATATTCATCATCGGTACGGGCATTACGTATGTATTGGTACCACCGATGTAGCGGTACAGGGGTATATCGAGATAAGCGGCGGCAGCTTTTGCTACGGCGAGGGATACGCCGAGAATAGCATTTGCGCCCAGATTTGATTTCGTTTTTGTTCCATCCAATGCCAGCATGGTATGATCGATGCCCATCTGGTCGAGGGCTGACATTCCGACAAGTTTCGGAGCGATAATATCATTGATGTTTTCTACAGCTTTTAATACACCTTTGCCTCCATAACGTCCTTTGTCGCCATCACGGAGTTCCAATGCTTCGTGTTCTCCCGTAGAAGCGCCGGAAGGAACGGAAGCACGGCCCGTAAAGCCTGATTCCAACATTACATCTACTTCCACTGTGGGATTTCCTCTTGAATCGAGGATTTCACGTCCGATAATCTTTTCTATTTTCATAATTATGATATTATTTGTAATTATTTTAAATAGGAAACAAGAAGCAATCGGTTTTTGTTCAGAATATAGTTGTGTTTAGTGATTAGTGGTGAGTGATAAGTGATTAGTGCCGACTGCTCCTCCCGCCAATGCAGCCAATATTCCCAACGTGATGCTGATTAAAGTATATGCTATAAATGTTCCATAGAAACCACCTTTCAGCAAGGTCAGACCATCATTGGAAAAAGTAGAGAAAGTGGTGAATCCACCGCAGAAACCGGCTGTCAATAACAGACGCATTTCGGGCGAGAGATTAAAACGAGCGGAAAGGGCATAAAACAACCCGATGAGAAAACTGCCGAAGATATTGACTGTAAATGTTGCCCAAGGAAAGGAATAAGGGATGATCCGTTCGTGCAGTAGTTCCTGTACATAGTAACGGAGCACACTACCTGTTCCGCCACCAAGGAAAATGTATATCAATTCTTTCATTTTTATTCTGTTATTATTCCGATAATGCCTGCAAAGGTACAATTTTTCATTTATATCGGGTTTATATTCCGGTTTTTCCCCTTAATGCTTAAAAATCAGAAACTAAACCAGTTATGCAAACGTTTGCCGGTAAATCATCTATATTTTCATTTTATTCCTTCGTTCACATGTCATTTCATCCTTATATTTGCATCACGATTATAATTCTCTAAAATAATTCAAATCATGAAAAACATGAAAGCAATCAAATTGTTCTGTCTCTTGCTCTTTTTGTTTGTAAGCAATTGGGCAATGGCTGAGAGTATCACCTCGCCGAACGGACAACTGCAACTGAACTTTTCAGTGAACGCACAAGGTGAACCGATCTATGAACTTTCCTACAAAGGAAAAGCTGTTATCAAACCTTCTAAACTCGGCTTGGAACTGAAAGATGCTCCGGGACTGATGAATGGATTTACACTGGCAAATACCCAAACTTCCACTTTTGATGAGACTTGGGAGCCGGTGTGGGGTGAAGTGAAACAAATTCGCAACCATTATAATGAGATGGCTGTAACGTTGAACCAGAAAGCGCAAGATCGCAATATGATCATCCGCTTCCGTCTGTTTGATGACGGTTTGGGTTTCCGTTACGAATTTCCTTTGTCTAAGAACCTGAATTATTTCGTTATCAAGGAAGAACGTACTCAGTTTGCCATGACAGGCGATCACACTGCTTTCTGGATACCGGGCGATTATGATACACAGGAATATGATTATACAGAATCTAAGCTTTCTGAAATCCGTGGCTTGATGGATGGTGCGATCACTCCTAATTCTTCACAGACTACGTTCTCTCCGACGGGTGTACAGACTTCTCTGCAAATGAAAACAGCTGACGGTCTTTATATTAACTTGCATGAGGCTGCTTTGGTGGATTACTCCTGTATGCATCTTAATCTGGATGATAAGAATTTTGTATTCGAATCCTGGCTTACCCCTGATGCAAAAGGAGATAAAGGATACCTGCAAGCTCCCTGTAAGTCTCCGTGGCGTACGGTTATCGTAAGTGATGACGCCCGTGATATTCTGAATTCCAAACTGACGTTGAATCTGAATGAGCCTTGTGCTTATGAAGATGTTTCCTGGATTAAGCCGGTGAAATATGTAGGCGTATGGTGGGAAATGATTGCCGGAAAGAGCACTTGGGCTTATACCGATGATCTGCCTTCTGTAAAATTGGGTGAAACGGACTATACCAAAACTAAACCTAACGGACGTCATGGTGCTACCAATGAAAACGTAAAACGTTATATAGACTTTGCAGCTGAAAATGGACTTGATCAAGTGCTGGTAGAAGGTTGGAACGAAGGATGGGAAGACTGGTTCGGTCATTCTAAAGATTATGTATTTGATTTTGTAACTCCATATCCTGACTTTGATGTAAAGATGTTGAACGCTTACGCTAAAAGTAAGGGTGTGAAATTGATGATGCACCATGAAACTTCGGCATCCGTACGCAATTATGAACGTCATATGGATAAAGCCTACCAGTTTATGGTAGACAATGGTTACAATGCAGTGAAGAGTGGTTATGTAGGCAATATGATTCCTCGTGGAGAGCATCACTACGGTCAGTGGATGAACAACCATTATCTGTACGCCGTGACTAAAGCTGCTGAGTATAAAATTTGCGTAAATGCCCATGAAGCTGTGCGTCCTACCGGACTTTGCCGTACTTATCCTAACCTGATTGGTAACGAGTCTGCCCGTGGTACGGAATATGAGGCTTTTGGTGGCAGTAAACCGTTCCACACTACCTTGCTTCCATTTAATCGTCTGATTGGTGGCCCGATGGATTATACTCCTGGTATCTTCGATACAAAACTTGATTTCATGGGCGATCTGCCTCATGGACAGGTACAGACCACTCTCTGTAAGCAGTTGGCTCTTTACGTGACATTATACAGTCCGTTGCAGATGGCTGCTGATTTAGTTGAGAATTATGAGAAGCACATGGATGCTTTTCAATTCATCAAAGATGTAGCGGTAGATTGGGATGATAGTAAATATCTGGAAGCGGAACCGGGTGATTATATTACGGCAGCTCGTAAGGCGAAAGGAACGAATAATTGGTTTGTAGGTGGCATCACAGATGAGAATGTACGTACTGCTAACTTTACTCTGGATTTTCTGGAACCTGGCAAGCAGTATGTAGCTACTCTTTATGCTGATGGTAAAGATGCTGATTACAAAGAGAATCCGACTTCTTATCAGATAAAGAAAGGTATTGTGACCAGTAAGACTAAGATGTCTGTGAAGTTGGCACGTAGTGGTGGCTTTGCCCTGAGTTTGATTGAGGCTACTCCGTCAGACAAGAAGGTTGTGAAGAAATGGAGATAGATAAGATTCATCGGAAACTCTCAGATTGAGAGCTACTCTAAAATTAGGGTAAAAAGAGGTTTTTATTAGGCATTAGGTAAATAAGGGGTGCACTTCAAAATTTGAAGTGCGCCCCTTTCTTTTTTCTTTGTATGACTTCTTGCTGAGTTTCTTAACTCAAGGGCCCAGGTTTGTTGCTGCAAAATAGAATCGATGCTTCCACAACTTAATAAGACGATTGAGCAAGAACTTGATGGTATGGCTTGATTACCCCTGAAATGGGAGGCTTTGCATTGACTCGATGGTTGCAGATAATGCACTGAATTATATCATTTGTCACTAAATTGGAATAAACTTTAGAAGTCTTGTGATGTAACAAAGTTTGTCCTGTTTTCAAGGTATTAAGAGCTTGTTTCCAAGAAGTTAAGAGTTTGTCGACAAAGAGTTAACTTCCTGTCGACAAACTCTTAACTTCTTGGAAGTGACTAATTCTCAGAGTGGTTTTAAAGTGCCTTTGTCGTTGAGGTAATGAGCGAAATAGTGTTGAATAAAATCCTTATTGTCTGGTGTGTTAATCATAGCTTGTATAGGGCTACACCTTTTGCCGCAAAGGGTGTAGCCTTACATACAAAAGGGTGTAGTCATCCGGGGTAAATGGTGTAGCCCTTTTGGAAGTGCCCTTACAGGTACTTGTGGATAGGATTAAATGATATGATTAGAATTATTTTTATTAAACACTTTGTTCTTTCGAAAATCCCCCTTATCTTTGTGCCCATTAAACGAACGATTAATAGTATATTTTGTTCTATTAAGTCTTTTGTTTACAGTATATTAGAAGTCGAGAACTGTGCTTTTTCAGCAAAATCAGCTTTTCCAGTCTTCAAAAGTGCCTGTTTGTACTTCCTGCGATAGGGAGTCTGAATTTAGGCCGTTGAACGTAGCAAATTCACCATCACGGATTTACGTTTTAACCGGAAGGAATTTTCATTCCCCGGTGTCCCCAAGAAATATCCAGACGAGAACAGTTAATCATTCATGAGCTCTCAATCTTCCATTTTGAATTCTGAATATCATTGGTATGCTTTGCGTATCACCTATAGCCGGGAACTCGTTCTGAAAGAGTTTTTGGACAAGAATAATATCGAAAACTTCATTCCTATGCGTTATGAATATGTAACGCGGAAGGAGCAACGTATTCGTAAACTCGTTCCTGCCATACATAATCTGGTTTTCATTTATTCCACTCGTAAGAAGATTGACGAAATTAAGGAGGAAAATGCTGTTCTTCTACCTCTTCGCTATATCATGGATCGTGAGACGAAGCAGCCGATTATTGTTCCGGAAATCCAAATGCGCCACTTTATAGCCATTGCTGGCTCTTACGACCAACAAGTAATTTACTTGCCGCCTACGGAATATTCCATGCAGAAAGGAGATCGTGTCCGCATCACCGGTGGAGTTTTCGAAGGTGTCGAAGGTATATTTGTTCGTGTAAAAGGTGATCGTCGGGTAGTTGTTTCTATTCAGGGGGTTATGGCAGTAGCTACCACTTTTATTCATCCCTCTCTTATTGTTCCGATAACAGAAGAATAATTCATAATTCTGCACATTGTACTTTGTTACTTATACGCTTTGTAATTCATAATTTGTAATCTTAATTATATGAAGTCTCAAATCGATGCTTTGCGTCAACTCACGCATGAGCTTCTTTATCTTGGCATGGATGGTGAACCCATTTATGCGGATCGTTTTCGTCAACTAAATTCAGATGTTTATAATCAGGCGGAAGCCTTGTATCAGAAAAAAGCTCGGAATGATGAAGAAGAAGCGACTCTTTGTGTTACTCTCTTGAAAGCTTATAGTGCTACGATTTATGATCGTGGCGATAAAGGAGAAAAAGTTCAAATACTGCTTGATCGTAGTTGGGAGGTTCTGAATAAAATATCTGATTCTTTGTTGAAATGTCAATTGTTGGTGGTTTGCTATGGAGAGACATCCGATGGGGAGTTGGCGAAAGAAGCACGTGCGATTATGAATGGCTGGGGTGATTCTCTAACTGTTGAACAACAAGAACTTTTAAATGAATTTATTCCCTAATATTTGTCCATAGTTTTATATGAAAATTCTTGTTACGGGGGCTGCTGGTTTCATTGGTTCGTATGTTTGTAAACGTCTGCTTTCTCGTGGAGATGAGATGGTAGGGCTTGATAATATCAACAGCTATTATGACGTCAATCTGAAGTATGGACGTTTGGGTACTTTAGGCATTGATAAAAATACGGTTGATTGGTATAAATTTGTCCAAAGTAATACATCTGAGCAGTTTCGGTTTGTTCGTATAAATCTGGAGGATAAACAGGCGATGCGAATGCTTTTTGCCAATGAGTCTTTTGACAAAGTTGTAAATTTAGCGGCTCAGGCTGGAGTACGTTATTCAATAGAAAATCCATATGCATACGTGGAAAGCAATATAGATGGTTTCTTGAATGTATTGGAAGGTTGCCGTCATTACAAAGTGAAGCATTTGGTTTACGCTAGCTCCAGTAGTGTTTATGGATTGAACGGAAAAGTTCCCTTTTCTGAAAAAGATTGTATCGCACATCCTGTAAGCCTTTATGCAGCGACAAAGAAATCAAATGAATTGATGGCTCATACTTATAGCCATTTATATGGCATTCCTTCTACCGGTTTGCGCTTCTTTACAGTTTACGGCCCTTGGGGACGTCCGGATATGTCACCTTTCCTTTTTGCAGATGCCATGTTACACGGGAGGCCAATAAAGGTTTTCAATAATGGTGATATGTTGCGTGATTTTACTTATATTGATGATATTATTGAAGGAATCCTTCGGGTGATAGACCATATTCCTACTTCTAATCAGGATTGGAGTGCTCAAAACCCTGATCCGAGCTCTTCCACTGCTCCATATAAAATATATAATATAGGTAATTCTCATCCAGTGAAACTTATGGACTTTATTCAGGCAATTGAAGGAGCTATTGGACATCCTGCAGAGAAAATATATCTTCCGATGCAACCGGGAGACGTTTATCAAACGAATGCAGATACTTCGGCTTTGCAGAATGAGTTGGGATTTAAGCCTGACAAACCTATCAAAGAGGGAGTTCAGGAAACGATAGACTGGTATCGTTCTTTTTATCAATTGTAATCAAAAGTAAACTAAGATAATATGAAAATAGCAATAGTTGGTACCGGCTATGTCGGTTTGGTGACAGGTACCTGTTTTTCGGAGATGGGGATTGACGTGACTTGTGTGGATGTGCAGGACAGTAAGATAGAAAATCTGAAGAACGGTATTATTCCCATTTATGAGCCGGGCTTGGAAGATATGGTTCATCGTAACTATACTGCGGGTCGTCTGAAATTTACGACAGACTTGAAGGAATGTTTGGATGAAGTGGAAGTTGTGTTTAGTGCTGTCGGTACCCCTCCTGATGAGGATGGCAGTGCTGATTTGAAATATGTGTTGGAGGTTGCGCGTACCATTGGGCGTAATATGAATAAGTATGTGCTGGTTGTGACTAAGAGTACGGTTCCTGTGGGGACTGCACAAAAGGTAAAGTCTGCCATTCAGGAAGAACTTGACAAGCGTAATGTAAAGATAGAGTTTGATGTGGCTTCCAATCCCGAGTTTCTGAAAGAAGGTGATGCGGTAGATGATTTTATGAAGCCCGACCGTGTGGTAGTAGGTGTGGAGTCAGAAAAGGCTAAGGCTATAATGGAGCGTCTTTATAAGCCTTTTATGATGAATAACTATCGATTGATATTTACTGATATTCCAAGTGCCGAGATGATAAAATATGCGGCAAATTCTATGTTGGCTACACGAATTAGCTTTATGAATGATATCGCTAACCTCTGTGAACTGGTTGGTGCTGATGTAAATATGGTTCGCAAAGGTATTGGTGCGGATAGTCGTATTGGCAGTAAATTTCTGTATCCCGGTTGTGGATATGGTGGTTCTTGTTTTCCGAAAGATGTAAAGGCATTGATAAAGACTGCGGAAAAGAATGGTTATCCGATGCGTGTGTTGAAAGCCGTAGAAGAGGTGAATGAGGCACAAAAGAGCATTCTTTTTGAGAAATTATTGAAACATTATAATGGAGACTTGAAAGGTAAGCAAATCGCTTTATGGGGTTTGGCTTTCAAGCCTGAAACGGATGATATGAGGGAGGCTCCGGCATTGGTTTTGATTGATAAGTTGATAGAGGCTGGTGCAAGCGTGAAGGTCTATGATCCGATTGCAATGGATGAATGTAAACGTAGGATAGGAGATAAGGTTGTCTATGCTACGGATATGTATGATGCGGTGTTGGATGCGGATGCGTTGTTGCTGGTGACGGAGTGGAAAGAGTTTAGGATGCCGAGTTGGGGAGTACTGAAGAAGACGATGAAGAAGGCAGTGGTGATTGATGGAAGAAATATATATGAGAAGTCTGAATTACAAGAGTTAGAGATTGTTTATGCTTGTGTCGGTAGATAAATAATGATGTGTGTAATATCTGTAAGTCTTCCATTTTGGGTTTCTGAATGATACGTATATTTTGCTGCGAAAAGAATTTGAATTGTAATATATATTAGTATGAAGATTATAAACACATCAATTACAGGTGTTATTATCATTGAACCTCGCCTTTTTAGCGATGAACGTGGCTATTTTTTTGAGTCTTTCAATCAAAAAGAATTCGAAAAAAATGTTTGTAAAACGGTTTTTGTACAAGATAATGAGTCTAAATCATCTTACGGGGTTATTCGAGGGTTACATTATCAGAAGCCACCTTTTGCTCAAAGTAAACTAGTGCGTGTTATAAAAGGTGCGGTTTTAGATGTCGCTGTAGATATAAGAAAGGGTTCTCCAACTTTTGGACATCATGTTGCAGTAGAGTTAACTGAGGATAATCATCGACAATTTTTTATTCCGAGAGGTTTTGCACATGGATTTTCAGTTTTGAGTGAAGAGGTTGTGTTTCAATATAAATGTGATAATTTCTATGCTCCGCAATATGAGGGAGCTATTGCTTGGGATGATCCTGATTTGAGGATTGATTGGAGAATCTCTGATAATAATTTGATATTGAGTGAGAAAGATAAAGTACATCCAAATATAAATGATATAAATTGTTTATTTGATTATATGGAGGTATTGTATTGAGATAAGTATATTTTTTACAGGTATCTCCTTGTTTATACTTTATATTGATTTAATTAATTTATATATACTTGTGCCTCTTTTATTTTAGATGTTGTATTTGTTGAAAATATTTATAGAAAGTGGGCTGTCAAGCAATGAGATGCTTGGTAGCGATGTTTAGGACATTAATAATTAATCATTATGCAAGCAATTATCTTAGCTGCCGGTATGGGAAAACGTTTGGGTGAATTGACCAAAGGTAATACCAAGTGCATGGTAAACGTTAATGGTATATCACTCATTGATAAAACCTTAACCCAATTATCGAAATTATCGTTATCTCGTATTGTAATTGTAATAGGCTACAAAGGGGAGAATTTGAAAAATTATGTTGGCGACGAATATAAAGGGGTGAAAATAGAATATATTAACAATCCCGTGTATGACAAAACTAATAATATTTATTCGCTTTCGTTAGCAAAAAAGGAACTTCAAGAGGATGATACTTTGCTTATCGAATCGGACTTGATATTCGACGATGCGCTCTTTTCAATGATAGTTGATAATTCCTATCCGAATTTAGCCTTGGTTGCCAAGTATGAAACTTGGATGGATGGTACGATGGTGCGTATAGATGCGGATTGCAATATCGTAAATTTTGTGCCTAAGGATGCCTTTAGATACGAAGATGTAGATGTCTATTATAAGACGGTGAATATTTATAAGTTTAGTCGTGAATTCTCGACAAATGAATATGTTCCTTTTCTTGATGCTTATAGTCGGGTGATGGGAAATAATGAATACTATGAACAGGTGTTGCGTGTGTTGACATTGCTTAATTCATCAACTCTAAAAGCTTTACCAATTCAGGATGAAAAATGGTATGAGATAGATGACGTACAGGATTTGGATATTGCTTCAACTATATTTTCTTGTAGTGAAACTAAGTATGAAGAATATCATAAGCGCTATGGAGGTTTTTGGCGTTTCCCTAAATTATTAGATTATTGTTATCTCGTCAATCCATTTTTTCCATCTAAGCGTATGAAGGATGAACTTCGTGCTAATTTTGATACATTGCTTGCGGAGTATCCTTCAGGAATGTATGTAAATTCTCTGTTGGCGGGGAAATACTTTGGCATTAAGCAGGAGTTTGTGGTGGTAGGTAATGGTGCTGCCGAACTTATCAAGGTTGTGATGGAAGAACATACACGTGATAAAGTGGGGGTCATCTATCCTACTTTTGATGAATATCCTAACCGTTTACATCCGGAGCAAATAGTGGCTTATATTCCCCAAAATACTAACTTCACTTATGCGGCTGATGATTTGATGGATTTTTATGCGGATAAATCAATTTCTTTATTATTGCTTATAAATCCGGATAATCCGTCTGGAAACTTTATATCCAAGCAGGACGTACTTAGATTGGCATCCTGGTGTGAGGGTATGAATATACGTTTGCTTGTTGATGAAAGTTTTGTGGATTTTACTACGGGATATGCAGACAATAGTTTACTGCATAATGATATACTTTTGCAATACCCAACTATGATGGTTATGAAATCCATCAGTAAATCTTATGGTGTACCCGGTTTAAGATTAGGTGTATTTGCATCTTCTGACGTGGATTTGATAGCTCGTATAAAGAAAGAGGTTTCTATTTGGAACATCAATTCTTTTGCGGAATTCTACTTGCAAATTTATGGAAAGTATGAAAATGATTATGCTAAAGCGTGCCAGAAGTTTATAGCAGAGCGTGAAATATTCTTTAGGGAGTTGACGCAGATTTCGTATTTGCACGTCATTCCTTCTCAAGCCAATTATTTCTTATGTGAAGTCATAAACAAATATACTTCTGCCGAACTGACGCAAAAGTTGATAGAGCATGATGTCATTATCAGTAACTGTGGATTAAAATCAAATATGGGTGGACGGAATTTGATTCGTTTGGCCATACGAAGTAGGGAGGATAATATTAAACTTATTCGTATATTGAAAGGACTATAGCACTTGGCTGTCTCTTCTATACTAAATTTATCTATTATGAAAAAAGAAGAATTACAGTCGGCTGTTATTAATTTATTGCGTTTTCCTCTTATTGTAGGTGTTATTTTTATTCATAATTATAAGTCCACGATGGTGGTTCAAGGAGTAGAAATTGAATGTAATATATTCAACATTAAGGAACATGTGGATCATTAGCAAAATAAGAAATGACAATAGTTCTAAAATGCTGTTAGCCAATTTTACTTATTTATCAATAATTGAAATTATTGGATTATTATTGCCTCTTATTACATTTCCTTATCTTATTCGTACAATTGGTGCACAAAAATATGGAATTATTGTATTTGCGCAGACTATTGTTGCCTATTTGGTAATGATTGTAAATTTTGGATTTAATGTATCGGCAACACGGAGAATTAGTGAAAATAGGCACAATATTAACAAAATAAATGAAATTTACTCCAGTGTAATATTTCAAAAGTTGTTGATATTTATAATAGCTTTAGTTGTAACTATAATCATTTTGTATTTATTTGATTACAAATATTCATTTATTATAATTGGTTTAATTGGTTTATGCATCCAAGAGGTTTTATTCCCAATATGGTTGTATCAAGGAATGGAAAAGATGAGATTTATTACGATAATAACATCTATTTCAAAATGTTCTTTTTTAGTTCTTATTTTTGTTTTTATTAGGTGTGAAGACGACTATGTATATATTCCATTATTATACTCATTTGGAGGAATATTAACATCTCTAATTTCTTATATCTTATTATACAGAAAATTAAAGGTTAAGTTTATAAAAGTTACAAGCAAACGAATTATTGCAGATTTTAAAGAAAGTTTGCCGTTTTTTGCTTCCAGGTTGGCATCTGTAGTTATGGAAAGAACTAATGTAATTGCAATTGGTACCTTTTTCTCATATGAAATGGTCGCTATTTATGATTTATGTGCGAAAGTCGTTTCTGTACTTAAAACCCCCTATTCATTAATAGCTCAAGTTATATATCCCAATGTCTCGAAAAGTAAAGATCTGGGTGTTGTTAGACGCACTATAAAACCAATGATTTTTTCTGCAATTGTAATTTCTGTAATTATTTGTTTAGTTGCACATCCGATAGTCCTATTATTGGGGGGAAGGAATTTAAATCAAGCTGCTGCTATTTTACAATTGATGGTATGGTATGTTCCAATTGTAGGCGTGTCTTTTCTATTCGGTGCATCTGTTCTTGTTGTAAAAGGGCATTCAAAGGAATATAATTTGAGCGTTATATATTCTGTCATACTTTATCTATTATTAATGGCGATATTAGTATTATTATCTAAAGTAAATTTATATACAATGGTGTTAACATTTGTTGTGCCTGAATTGTTTCTTGCAATATATCGAATAATTATTACGAAAAAATACAATCTTTTAAAAACGGATTAATATGCTATCGAATATTCAAAAAAGTCATATTCTTATAAATGAACAAGGAATCGATTTTTATACAGTAAAAGGGCTTAATGATGTTCATCAGGAAATGCTTAAATTATTAAGTATTATTGATGATATTGCAGAAAGTAATAACATAAAGTATTGGATTGATGGTGGAAGCTTGATTGGTACGGTGCGACATAATGGTTTTATACCATGGGATGATGACTTTGATATATCTCTACTTAAGGAAGATTATTTGAAACTAATAACTGCCTTAGATGATTTTTGCAAGAAAAATAAGGATGTATATTTATTTTATAGTTCACCTCAAAGATATCATACTTGTAATTTTTTTGCTAGCACAAGAATCTACACTAGAACAGAGGGTTCTCCAATGTTAGTTCCCGTTAAAGTAGATATTAGGCCATTAAATTGTATTAATAATAACGAGAGGGATATACAAGAAAATTTTATTCTTCGAGATGTCGCTAATTGGATAATTTTCAAAAAAAAATATGGTTATGCAACTGACGCACAGATAAAATCTTTAGTGTCCAAAGATTTCTTCATAAATTACAATAATAATTATGGTTTAGAAGCTCCATCGAAAGACACACTATTGATTCACCCTTATTTTGAGTTTTCTAATAATTTTAAACTAAATTATTCAGATATATTTCCACTGATGAAGCATAAATTTGGAACGATAGAAGTTCCTATACCACGTAATTATCATTATATACTTTCTGAATTGTATGGTGACTATATGAAGTTTCCAGACATGGTAAATCGTGCTCCTGTTGCGTGTAAAGTTTATCGTAAATCAGTGGATATGCTCAGATACAAATATTATTTTGAACCTAAATTTGGGATATTAATGAATTCTTTAATAAACAGAATTTGGATTAATTTCATTCAGATTAAAGATTTTGGAATAATCAAATACATAAAAATAAAATTTTATGAACAATGAGAAGATACAAAACTTGCGACGTATTATTTCTGAAGCACTTACGCCACTAATCGTTGGTGATTATGTATTATTAGATGTACCGAATCATTGTAATATTGGCGATAATCTCATTTGGGAAGGCGAATTACAGTATTTAAAGCAACAAATACCTTATAAATGTTTATATTCCGCAAATGTTGAAAATTGGGAAGAATCTAAAATTAAAGATGCTGATATTATATTATTTCATGGAGGAGGGAATTGGGGGGATTTATATCGCAAATGCCAAGATTTGAGGAATTACATTGCAAATAAATATAAGAATAAACGAATAATAATCTTCCCTCAAACTGTTTGGTACAACGACAATTCTTTGCTTAAAGAGGATTGTGAAATTTTTGAAAACCATCCAGATATATATATTTGTGTTCGAGATAGGAATTCATACGAAAAACTGTCCAAATATCTTGGCGAAAATAAATTATTATTATTGCCTGATATGGCTTTCTTTATCGATGTTCCTTTTCAATGTACTAAAGGCAGTAAAGTTCTATATATGCAAAGAACTGATTCTGAGGTTTCAAATAGGGATATTTTGATTACACAGAATTACGATATTAGAGATTGGCCTACCTACTCGAATAATAAGTGCATATATCGTATTAAATCTAAATGGGCTACTATAGTAATAATGCTTTCAAGACAATTACAAAAATGTCCAATTCTACACTGTTGCGTTGATTCGGAATATGGCATTTATAATAAAAAAAATAGAATGCATTATATTAATGTTGGTGTTCAATTATTTTCACAATATCATACAATTTACACGACTAGGTTGCATGGCTTAATTTTAGGCTTAATTATGGGTAAGAAGGTGATAATTGTTGATAATAAATATAACAAATGTTTGGATTTCTATAATACATGGTTAAAAGACTTTATTGATGTTGATGTTATGGAAATTTGTGATAATAAATAGTGATGTTCGTTTTAATAATCTCAGTATGATTAAAACTTTACAAAAATGCGAAAGTGTGCCGAAGGTTTCAGTTATTATACCGGTCTATAACGTTGAGAAATACATCAAACGTTGTATTGAATCGGTATTATCACAAACACTTCAAGATTTTGAAATTATAATTGTCAATGATTATACTCCAGACAAATCAATGGATGTAATTGAGGATTATATAAAAAATGATTCACGCATTGTTTCTGTGAACAACTACTCAAATATGGGTCTTATGTGGACTAGGCGAGAAGGATATAAAATAGCAAAAGGTGAATATTTTTATTTTTTAGACAGCGATGATTTCATTCCACGTGATGCTTTAGAGAAGGTTTACAATAAAGCTGTTGAAGAAGATGCCGATATTGTATTTGGTAATTTTCAATATGTGGATAATGATGGAACAAAAGGGAAGATTCACAAGCATATATTTCCTTACGGGGCACAAAAGGAAGGTATTTATAAAGCTATGCTCTCATTTCAACTATTGCATTGTGTGTGGTCGAAGTTGTACTCACGAAGGTTATTTGACAATTATAAATATGATACATTCCCCCATCAAACAAATGCTGAAGATTGCATATTAACATATCAATTAATTAAAAATGTAAATAAAATTAGTCGAATAGATGATGCTGTTTATTACTATTTTGATGATCCAACATCTTCTTCCAAAAAACGTTTCACGAATGATGTTGTAAGACAATATGCATTTTCGTTAGCATACGTTTACAATCTATTAAAAACAGAATTAGTCTTTCGAGCGGCTCTTAATAGGTTTATGGCGTTTCATATAAGTGCTTTATGTTATAATAATTACGATATCGAAATTATTAAATCTAATATTGGTGAAAATACAACAGAAGTCATAATGGGTCTTTCGTCTTTATGCAAATACAATCGCATCGGAAAAGCTATCTTGTACTGGATTCTATGGAGAAGTAATTTGTTTCGTGTATTGATATATAAGCTACGTCCTGTAATCAACTATATACGGCACTAAGTTATTATGCGCATTATTATATTATATCTTTTTGTTTTTTTTTCTTTATTTGGTGTAAATTTTGCAGGATTACCTGTATGGACTAAGACTAATTTTATAGTAGGAATAATTGGACTCGTATATTGGATTTTATTAAAGGAAAAAAAGAGCCAAACTATTACATTATTGTTTATATCTGGATTGCTCATTTTATTAACTTGTTTGGCATCAGGTATAATTAATTTCAGATTCGATTCTTGGATATTCCAGCATTATATATTATGTTGCTTTATTTATGTTTTCAATAGCTTCATTATAACCAAATGGGCTATAAAAGCAGGGGTGGATTTCTATGGTATATTAAAGATTACTATAGGCTGCATCTTCATTAATAATATTTTGGCATTATCTGCTTTTTATCTTCCATCTTTGGCAGATGCAATTTTGTCAGTACAGGATTTTTCAGTTGCCAGTTTTGGTTATGACTATGGTGTTAGGCGGATATATGGTTTTGGCGATGGAGGAACGAATTTTGGCGGAGGTGTAACTTGTAGTATCGGCTTGATATTTGCAGTTTTTCTATTTGTAAATAATAAATTGGGTTTAATTAAAACAATCATAGTTGTCTTATTCTTGACATTTTCCGGCATTTTAATAGCAAGAACTTCGGTATTAGGTGCTGCTTTTGCAATTGGCTCAATTACATTATATAAATGCGAAAAATCAAAAAAAACATATTTTATAATCTCAATCATGTTGATATGTATTGTTTCATTTATGATATTATTTTCTCTCTTTGGCGAATTGGATGCTTTTCAATACAGTTTTGATATGTTCACCAATTATGAGTCGGGGGGGGGACTTTCGAATGGATCTACGGATAAGTTGTTTAATGAACATTGGGCAAAGTTGCCGCATGATATAAAAACTTGGTTGTTTGGAGATTCAAGAATGCTTGATATTCATGGGAGTGGCTATTATATGCATACAGATGTTGGATACTTGCGAATGATTTTTTGTTTTGGTATTACCGGCTTAGCTTTTTTTATAGTTAATCATATCATTATTATTAAATACTCCCACAAAATACTGAATGACAGCAATACATACAGATTGGTTATTTTACTATTCATATATATACTAATACTTAACATAAAAGGTCTTGTAGATTCCTTATTTTGGATAATGGCTCTTCCTTTGTTTTACTATGAGATGTTTCAAAAGAAACTAAGATAATTTAATTATGAAAATATTGCATATTGCGTCTGAATGCAATGGTGGTGTACTGTCATTTATTGAAAATTTATCGTTAAATATTAGTGATGATCAAATAACGTTACTAACATTTGGTAGTATTGATAAAATCAGTGAACTTGCTAAAAATAAAATAAAGATTATCCATATTCCATATAGGATTTACAGTATAAAAGCGTTTTTTATTTTATTTAGAGCTATAAATCAAGCTGAAGTAGTACATGTCCATTTATTTCCAATGTTATATATCTGCTCTGTTTTAAAGTCGTTTTTTAGAGGAAAAACATTTATATATACAGAGCATGCGTCGCTAAATAATAGACGTAAAATTAAACAATTAAGGAATATAGAAAGAATAATCTATAGGAACTATGACAAAGTTGTTGGGGTGTCAGAATCGTGTAGCGAAGCACTGCGTGCATGGATTGGCCCAATGGATAATATAGTGACAATATATAACGGCGTTGATCTTAACTTAACAAGACAACAATCATTACAAAATATAGACTTTCGCCCATATACCAATTATACAATAACTATGGTTGCTCGTCTAAGCTCCGACAAGGATTTTGAAACTCTTTTACAATCTTTTACCCTGCTTGATAATAACTATCATCTATACCTCGTTGGAGAAGGAGATTTAAGGAAAACAATCCAAGATATGATAATTAAATATGAACTTGTAGATAAGGTCTCTTTATTAGGCTATCGCTCCGATGTCCCTGCTATATTAAGACAGTCAGATTTATCAGTTCTATCAAGCTATGGCGAAGGCTTTGGCCTTGCTATCATTGAAAGTCTTGCTGTTGGAACAATTTGTTTAGGCTCTCATGTGTCAGGTATAAAAGACATATTGGATTCAGAATATTTATTTGAATTAGGAGACAGTAAGACGTTGGCTGAAAAAATTATGAAATACTGTAATCTGGATTTGTCAGAGAAATGCAAAAATATGGTGAAGGAATATGACGTTAACAAAATGGTGCAACTTTATAAAAAGGTCTATAATAATGCTATACAATAATAGCGTTTACAGAGTTTAATGTCAAGTCTCAATACTTCGTTAATAAATAAAATGTAATAATCTCAATGAAAGTTGAAGTTTTTTAAGCTTTAACTTTTTCATTGGAAATGAAAATTAGTTCAACTTATGAATATAGCTGTTGTCGGCACTGGTTACGTAGGCATGGTGTCTGGGACTTGTTTTGCCGAAATGAGAATTGATGTCACGCGTGGATGTCGACCGGGAGAAAATAAATGGCTTGCTAGAGGGGTGGTTTTTAAAGCTGTTATTTTCAAAAGAATATAATGCTGAAATGAAAAATTTATTGAACTTCCCAAATCTAAAAATAAAAATCACTACGTTATTACTTGATATCTCTCCTCGTTTATTCTATTATATGTTTAAAATGTTGAAATTATAACTTTTTATGGGCTTAGAACAGATAGCAAATTATCAATTAAATAAATATCCTGTAATAAAAAATGGTGAAACGATGCTATCAATTATTGATGTATACTTTATCGTCTAAAATGAGGTTCAAGGGTAATATTCTAAGAGTATCGCCATATAATAAAGCGGAATGCTTTTTGGGGTATTACGATAAATCATCATGGGATGCTACTGGCAGGTATATGCTTTGCATGAAAGCAAAGGATACTTGGAGTAATGTTGTGCCATTAGTAGCTATAGAATTATTATTGATTGATACAAAGAATGGGAATAGGGTAAGAAAAATCGGGGGAAAGCCATTCGTGGAATGTGCAACAAGGGTGTATGCTTCAATGGTTAGGACCTGACTTTGGCGAGCGGGTAATTTATAATGATTTTCAGAAAAATCGTTTTTGTACGGTAATTTAAAAAAAATAAAGACAGGTGAAGAACGTATTATAGAACAGCCTATTTATACTATTTCTGCAGATGGAGAAATGGCTTTATCTTTGGACTTTACGCGATTACATAGGTTGCGTAGGGGATATGGTTATGCTAATATTGAAGAAGTGACTAAAAGTGAAAAGTTACCAAATGCGACTTGTATATGGAAAATAAATTTGAATACTGGTAACATTAAACCATTGTTGAATTATGCAAGTTTTGTACAGTTTGAATATCGCGATGAGATGAAAAGGGCAGAACATAAAGTGAATCATTTGATGATTAGCCCTAATGGCAAACGATTTTTGGTATTGCATCGTTGGTTTAACAATCATCGAAAATATTCTAGACTAGTGATTTGTAACATGGATGGTACTGAAATATATAATCTTAGTGATGACGATATGGTGAGCCACTGCTATTGGAAGAATGATGAGGAAATTATTGCTTTTGAGAATAAACATGGTAGTGGACCGGGCTATTATCTGATGAAAGATAAAACAAGGGAATATAAACATCTATGGAAAGAATTGTGTGTAGATGGGCATCCAAGCTATTCTCCAGATGGTAAGTTGGTGGTGACGGACAGTTATCCTGATAGAACGAGAATTGTATCTGTACGTATTATGCGGGACAATCAGATAGAAGTGGTTGTACGGGTATTTGCGCCGTTCCGTTATGACAATGATACACGATGCGATTTACACCCACGTTGGAGTAGAGATGGGACAAAGATTTGCTTTGATGCTGCTTTTGAAGGGCATCGTAGACTATATGTAGTAGATATTAAAGCTTAAGGATGTTTCAAGATTATAATATAGCTGTGCTTTTATCCGTCTATAAGAATGATAGGGCGGAATTTCTGCGGTTGTCCATAGATAGTATTCTAAATCAATCGTATAAAAATATAATACTATATATAGGGGTAGATGGGACTATTGGTGAGAAACTATATAAATGTTTAGAGCAATATGAACAAGAAAAGAGGGTGAATATTGTTTATTTCCCAGAAAACAGAGGACTTGCTGTGGTGTTGAATGACTTGTTGATATTATGTAAAGAAGCGAATATAGAGTATATAGTTCGTATGGATGCAGATGATATTTCAGTACCTAATAGATTAGCGAATCAGGTGAATTATTTACTATTGCATCCTGAAGTTGATGTTGTAGGAGGTCGTATTGAGGAAATAAACGAACAATCTGAAAGAAATGGCAAGAGTGTTACATACCCCTTAACTCATCAAGAATGTTTTAAATTCTTTAGATATCGTGATCCCTTAGCACATCCCGCCGTGATGTTTAGAAAATCCTTTTTTGATAAAGCCAAAGGCTATCGGAATGAATACCGTAAAAACCAAGATACCATGCTATGGTTTGATGGATTTATGAATGGATGTATTTTTGCAAATCTGGATGAAACGGTATTACTCTTTCGTGTCACTGACGATTTCTATAAGAACAGAAGAAATGGTTTTAAGCGGGCGAAGAAAATGTTGAAAGATCGATTTATGATAAATAAGGCTCTTCACTATGATTGGTCTGCTTACCTCTTTTCATTTTTGATGTTTATAATGACTCTTACTCCTCCATTTTTGAAGAAGTTCTTGTATCGGATTAGATGAAATTTAGAAATCTCTGTTTACTTCTGTTTTTTTGTTGTTATTCGGTATATTTATTTCCTCAATATTCTCATGGAGTTACAGGGTTGTTGCATTCTCCTTCGGCGGAAATGCAGCAAGATAAAACCGTTATGATTGGTGGGGGATTTTTAAATGAGAACTTAACTCCTCCTCGATTTAATTATAATACATATAATTACTACTTGAATGTAACCATTTTCCCCTGTTTGGAAATAGCATATACTTGTACCCTTTTTAAGGTAACTCCTCAATGGGGAGTGCAATCTCAAATGGGAAAGTTCACTAATCAGGATCGGTATTTCTCGCTTCGGTTAAGGGTTTTGAAAGAAGAACAATTCTTTAAATATATGCCAGCAGCAGTTTTAGGCACATCTGATCCGTTTACAGAAAGTAGGGGTGGAGAGATAATGCCTTCGGGCGATGGTGGTAATGGATATTTTTCTCGCTTTTATGTTGCAATGACAAAACATATTCCAGTAAATAAAGAAGAATTAGGACTACATGTATCTTATCTTTATAATCGCCGTAATGATTACCATCTGAATGGCATTGCCGGAGGGATAACTTATTCCCCTTCCATGTTATCTGATTTGAAATTAATAGCTGAATATGATTCACATGATATTTTGATAGGAATGAATTATCTTCTCTTTCATCATTTTTTGGTACAAGCAATGATGCAGAAAGGGAAATATTTCTCCTGTGGACTTACATATTTGATTCATTTAAAATAATTCGATATAGTAGATCATGAAAATTCCATTTTCGCCCCCTTATATTGACGAGGCGGTCATCAACGAAGTCGTTGATTCGTTACGTTCCGGCTGGATAACTTCCGGTCCTAAAGTAAAAGCATTGGAAGAAGAAATAAAAGTATTCTCTAATGCAAAAGAAGTGCTTTGTGTAAACTCATGGACTTCGGGAGCTATTATGATGCTTCGCTGGTTGGGAGTAACAGCTGAAGATGAAGTGATTGTTCCGGCGTATACATATAGTGCTACGGCATTAGCAGTCCTTCATGCGGGTGCAAAGCCTGTTATGGTAGATTCCGGAGAGGATTTCAATATCTCTGTGGATGCTATTCGAAAAGCAATTACGCCAAGGACCAAGGCTATTATTCCGGTAGATATTGCGGGCTTCCCTTGTGATTACGACCGTATCATGAGACTCGTTAATGAACCGGAAATACGCAACCTGTTTCAGGCGACGTCATTGGTACAGGAAAAATTGGGACGTATCCTTGTTATGAATGATGCTGCCCATTCTTTGGGTGCTTATTATAACAAGAATCAGCGTACAGGATGCGAAACGGATATTGCTATCTTCTCTCTTCACGCCGTAAAGAATGTGACGACGGCCGAAGGAGGAGCCATCTGCCTGAATTTGCCCGAACCGTTTGATAATGCGGAACTCTACAAAGAATTGCGTATGATGAGTTTGAATTGTCAAACTAAAGATGCTTTTTCCAAATCCAAAGCCGGCGGTTGGCGTTATGACATAGTCGGTCTGGGAATGAAAATAAATATGGCTGACGTAAATGCTGCTATCGGTTTGGCTCAGATACGGGAATATCCTGAACTACTGAAAGAACGTAAAAGAGTATTCAATACCTATTCTAAAGCATTTGCTGATTGTGATTGGGCTATTTTGCCACCTTCTGAAGATGGAGAAAAAGAAAGCTCATATCATATCTATGCATTGCGTATCAAAGATTTCACAGAGGAACAGCGTGATCGTATGATTGATGAAATCGCGAAAAGCGAGGTTGCCGTGAACGTTCATTTTATCCCGATGCCGATGCTTTCCTTCTTCAGCTCATTGGGATATGATATAAAGAACTATCCACAAGCTTATGAGAATTTTAAAGGTGAAATCTCCTTGCCCATTTATCCGCAGTTGGATGAAGAAAAGCTGGACTTTATAATCAAAGCTGTAAAAGATGCATACCTTAAAGTGACTGTTGATAGGTGATGATTCGTTTTTTTGATATTTTATTTTCCTTTCTGGGCATTCTATTCTTATCTCCTGTTTTCCTTTTCCTGTATATTGCTATCCGTCTGGAAAGTAAAGGTGGTGGTTTCTATAAACAGTTACGTGTGGGACGTGGAGGGGCGGATTTTTATGTCTATAAGTTCCGCTCAATGCGTATAGGAGCTGATAAGCAAGGTTTGATAACTGTAGGCGGACGAGATCCCCGGATTACCCGTATCGGGTATTTTATCCGCAAGTATAAATTAGATGAACTGCCTCAATTATTCAATGTACTGAAAGGTGATATGAGTCTGGTAGGCCCGCGTCCGGAGGTTCGTAAATATGTGGAACTTTACACTGAGGAACAGCGGAGGGTGTTGTCTGTTCGCCCGGGAATTACGGATTATGCATCTATAGAATATGTAGATGAAAATACGATTTTAGGACAGGCTGAGGATGCGGACAAGGCATATGTAGAACAAATACTACCGGATAAAATATGCTACAATATGAAATATATAGAGCATCGTTCGGTGAAGGAATATTTCAAAATTATATTTCTGACTATATGGAGCATTGTACATTGATAAAACGTTTGATAAATATTATGAAGTGCTTACTTGTTCCATATTATGTTTGGAAAAAGTAATATATATTTAATATTTGTGTAAAAGAAGAAGAAGCTGTCTCAAAATCGACTTTGGGACAGCTTTTTTTGTTTGGTAGAATAGGGATGATTTTGATTAATAAGCATTATCTTTGCCATCCCTTTAATAATTCATAGTATTAAAAAATGGCAGAACAGAGAAAAGCTCCCCGAAGCAATAGTAAGGCAAAAATACAGCCCGTAAATGACTACGGACGTATCCAGCCGCAAGCGCCGGAACTGGAAGAGGCTGTATTGGGAGCATTGATGATAGAGAAAGACGCTTATTCGTTAGTAAGTGAAATTCTTCGTCCGGAGTCTTTTTATGAGCACCGGCACCAGTTGATTTATTCCGCTATCACCGACTTGGCTGTGAATCAGAAACCGGTGGATATCCTTACGGTAAAGGAGCAACTTGCTAAACGCGGTGATTTGGAGGAAGTGGGTGGTCCGTTTTATATTACTCAGTTAAGTAGTAAGGTTGCCTCTTCGGCGCATATTGAATATCACGCCCGCATCATTGCACAGAAAGCATTGGCTCGCGAATTGATTACATTTACCAGCAATGTTCAGAGTAAAGCTTTCGATGAAACTCTGGATGTAGATGATTTGATGCAGGAAGCTGAAGGAAGATTGTTTGAGATCTCCCAGCAGAACATGAAGAAGGATTATACACAGATTAATCCTGTTATTGCCGAAGCGTATCAGTTAATTCAGATTGCAGCTGCCCGTACGGACGGTTTAAGTGGTTTGGAGAGCGGTTTTACCAAACTTGACAAAATGACTTCCGGTTGGCAGAGATCCGACCTTATTATCATTGCTGCCCGTCCGGCCATGGGAAAGACGGCATTCGTACTTTCTATGGCAAAGAATATTGCGGTGAATTATCGTAATCCGGTAGCTGTGTTCTCTCTTGAAATGAGTAACGTACAGTTGGTGAATCGTTTGATCTCCAATGCGTGCGAAATTCCGAGTGAGAAAATTAAGAGCGGACAATTGGCGGATTATGAATGGCAACAGCTGGATTATAAGTTGCGTGATCTTTTGGATGCTCCGCTGTATGTAGATGATACACCTTCATTGTCAGTGTTTGAACTTCGTACAAAAGCTCGACGCCTGGTACGCGAACATGGAGTAAGGATTATTATTATCGACTACCTTCAGTTGATGAATGCGAGCGGAATGTCATTTGGTAGCCGTCAGGAAGAGGTAAGTACGATTTCACGTTCGTTGAAGGGATTGGCGAAAGAACTGAATATTCCGATTATTGCCTTGTCACAGTTGAATCGTGGTGTGGAAAGTCGTGAAGGTGAAGAAGGTAAACGTCCGCAGTTAAGTGACTTGCGTGAGTCGGGAGCCATTGAGCAGGATGCCGATATGGTGTGTTTTATTCACCGTCCTGAATATTATAAGATTTATACCTCACAAGATGGAACCGATTTACGCGGTATGGCAGAAATTATTATTGCCAAGCATCGTAACGGTGCGGTAGGTGATGTTCGTTTGCGTTTTATCGGTCAGTACACCCGTTTCCAGAATCCGGAAGATGATATGGTGATTCCGCATCCGGCAGAAGGTGGTGGAGCAACCTTTGGTTCTAAAATGAATGCAGTAAGTGATGGCAGTGTGCCGCCTCCGACTGAGTTTGCCCCTCAAACAGACAATCCGTTTGGTGGGGTAGGATCGGATGGACCGTTGCCATTCTAAATTAATGGTAAAATTACATAAGCATACCCGTTGGCGGAATTAAAAAGATAATATATTGATGTTTAAAAAGTTGTGCATATTATTGATTTATAGTATATTAGAGATGGTCAAACCTTTAATATATCATCAATATATGCACAACTTATATACAATATTCAGTAAAATTCTTAAGATTTGCAAGCAATTTGGCGATAACCTCATAAATGAGAAGGGAAATATTCCTCGTCCAGGTGTTGTTCCCAAGTTTTCAGATATAGAAGTTATAGCTTTGAACCTTACATCCGAAGCCATGGGTATAGATAGTGAAAGTAATCTTTTCATTAGACTTTCTGAGTATAAGGATAAAATGCCCAATCTGATTTCAAGACGCCAGTATAATGACAGGCGTAAAACTACATCAACCTTATGCGACACTATCCGTAAAAGAATAGCTGAGAAGATAGATGGTGGTGAAGAATATTTCTGTATTGATTCAAAACCTATAGAGGTATGCCGGGTAGCTAGAGGGAAACGTTGTAAAATGGGCAGAAACGATTATAGTAAAGCTCCATCATTCGGATATTGTGCATCTCAGAAGAATTATTACTATGGATATAAATTACACGCTATTTGCGG